>Ga0209386_1000168_pt1 | contig 33890 bp, 35 predicted proteins | sample NGEPertwo_FD_184510 | JGI IMG/M metagenome (GOLD analysis project Ga0209386, IMG submission 184510) | Arctic peat soil microbial communities from the Barrow Environmental Observatory site, Barrow, Alaska, USA - NGEE Permafrost154B-two... | ecosystem: Environmental > Terrestrial > Soil > Wetlands...
ATACACTCCTATTAAGTAGTTAAACTACAAGAAAAAATCTAAAGTCCACAGCATCTAAATGTATTATAAATCAAAATAACAAAAGAAAGGAATTATGATATTTAACTTCTATAAATATCATACAAGAAAAAATGGAACGTAAATATACCGAAGATGCGAAAGCATTTAAAGTTCTTAGTGATGAGAACAGGTTGAGAATACTCGAAATGCTATATTCAGGGGAAAAATGCGCATGTGTGTTGCTTGAAGAACTGGAGATTACACAACCAACGCTATCCCATCATATGAAAATTCTTGAAGAAAGTGGATTTATTATGGTAAGAAAAAATGGCAAATGGTCAAACTACTCTATCTGCCAGGGAAAAATGAAACAATTTAATGATCGTTTGAGTGATTATACAAGAATAAATATTTAAGGAAGCCAGGTGAACAGTAATAAAATGCAAATTGTAAAAAATATAGGTTTATTTATACAAAATCAGGTTTTGGGAATGAAATGGTTAAATGAGATAATAGGAAACGGATTGACTGGTCTAGGTTTGGACATTAACAGCAGAATAGGCGGGAGCCTTCAATTTTTTATTTATGATATGATTAAAATATTGTTTCTTCTATCATTTCTCATATTCGTTATTTCATACATTCAAAGTTATTTCCCTCCAGAGAGAACCAAGCAAATACTTGGAAAATATAAGGGTATAGGAGCAAACGCGATGGGGGCATTACTTGGAACAATAACACCATTTTGCAGCTGTTCTTCAATACCATTATTTATAGGATTTACAAATGCGGGCCTGCCAATAGGCGTTACCTTTAGTTTCCTGATTTCTTCCCCCCTCGTGGACATTGGAGCTTTCATTCTCTTATCTTCGATTTTCGGGTTTAAGATTGCACTCGCCTATGTATTAGTTGGTCTTGTACTGGCAGTAATTGGTGGCACAGTAATTGACAAACTCAGGATGGAATCCCAAATAGAAGAATATGTTAAAACAGGGAAAACTGTTGATATAGAGTCTGTTGAACTGACAAAATCAGACAGAGTGGTCTACGGAAGAGAACAGATGAGTTTCACGGTCAGGAAGGTTTTCTGGTATGTTGTAATTGGCGTTGGCATTGGAGCTCTTATTCATAATTGGATACCGACAGAGATTGTCCAATCGGTGATTGGAGACAATAATCCTTTTTCAGTTTTAATAGCAACTGTAGTCGGGATCCCCATGTATGCAGATATATTTGGAACTCTTCCAATTGCAGAAGCCTTGTTTTATAAAGGGGTTGGCGTAGGTACGATTCTTTCCTTTATGATGGCTGTAACTGCTTTGTCATTGCCTTCAATTATTATGCTTCGAAAGGTTGTTAAACCAAAACTGCTTGTGACTTTTGTTGGAGTAGTTGCTATTGGGATAATTGTTATCGGTTATATTTTTAACGCTATATCATTTGTATTTGTTTAATAGAAAGGGAGAATATAAAATGGGAATATTTAATTTTGGTAATAAAATTGAAAATGTAGAGGAGACAGTAATTTTGGAAAAAGTCGACGTGGAAAAAGCAAATTATATCGTTTTAGGTGCCTGCTGCAAAAAAAGTGCAGCTACCTTCGAAAACACCAAGATTGCTCTAAAAAAAATGGGAATCAGGGAAGAAGCTGTAAACATCGGGGATTCCATGGAAATAGCTAAATATGGTGTTATGCAAACTCCTGCACTGGTTATTAATAATAAAGTTGTATCTTACGGGAAACTTTTAAAGGTTGAAGATGTCGTAAAACTCATTGAAAAGGCAAGAGTTATATAAATTTGAAAAATTAATTGATTAACTTGCTATTGCCTTTATTGAAACTAATGCGTCTTTTTCATGTTGGGGTATATTTTATGCAGAAAATCATCGGGGTAATGGGTATCTAATAATATCTCGGCGTAATTTTGCGGAGGTATATTCTGATGCCGCTCGGATTCTCGATAAACTGCTGCTGTAGAAATGGTTATGTCAAATATCATGAACAGCAATATTAGATAGGTAATTAATCCTCCGGGGTTCCGGGGTATTTTACTGATTAAATCTCTTACTGACGGATAAAAGGCTTTAATCCAGATTGCGCCTGTTAAACCCCAAAGAATGGTATAAGGAATGTTAATCCTGCCATTTATATTATAAGCAAATTTATGGTAATCCCAGGATATGGTTCCAAAAATGGCTTGCTGTGCTACACTTGTAAAGTATTCAAACCCCCCGCCTAACAGTGCTCCAAGAAAAATGACGAATAATATGTTTCTATCGGAAAAGTTGACCAGACATAAGGTAATCAGTACTAACCCAATGCCGTATACTGGATTGAAAGGCCCGTAAATTAAACCAACCCGAGTGACATAAATACCTCTTGTAAGCAATCGCCAAAGGGATTCTGACGCGACACCAAATACAGACCCAAACATGAATATCCAAAAGTAATTGTAGAATTTTATATTAATCATTTTATAGCACCCCTTATTTTGTCGTTTTAATAATTAGACTACCTGAAGTTTACTATGAAGAAGAGAAATTGTAAATGTTATTCGTGTAATTTGGGTTACCGTAAAGCGCAAGCCTTTTTTTTTACCCTAAAATATGGTATAATAAAATAACGTATTAAAAAGAATTTTAAATAATATAAAATATTTCCACAAAACAGACTATTAAGACGCAAGGGATAAAGCTTTTAATGCAAATTAGTAAATTTGAGCGAGCGATTGCCGCAATTAGAAAAAATCAAGAGGTATTTGCCTGCCCAATTTGTGGAACAAGAATGAAAATGACCAAATCGGGACGGTTTATCTGTAAAAAGGAACATACCTTTGATGTCTCAAAAAAAGGATATATTAATTTAATCAATGAAACAAAAAAAACCAATTATAATAAGGAATTATTTGAAAGCAGGAAAGAAATACTTAATCAGGGATTTTATCTTCCAATTGCTGAAGAAATAAACAGCCTTGTAAAGGATTTTGCAGTAAAACAAAAGCTTGAATCAATAAATCTTCTTGATGTGGGCTGTGGAGAAGGGTATTACTCGTTTCACTTAAGCCAGGAAAAAAACATCAATCTGTTTGCATTTGACATTTCGAAAGAAGCAATTGCCTTAGCTACAGACTACCCGGCAGAAATTAACTGGTGCATTGCCGATTTGTCGAATCTTCCGTTTAAAGAAAGGTCAATGGATATATTACTTGATGTATTAACGCCTGCCAACTATAAAGAGTTTAAAAGAGTTCTAAAGAATCAGGGATTATTAATAAAGGTAATTCCCGGGGATGAATATTTAAAAGAGATAAGAGCGTTGGTAGCCGGACAGTTACAAAGTAAAGGTTATTCAAATAAGGACACCGTCGAATATGCAGAAAGCCATATCAGGCTTCTGGGAAAAAAGAAAATCTGCTATACAATGCCGGTAAATGGTGAGCAGGTAATGGACTTTGTCAAAATGACGCCAATGACATCTCAAGTTGATGTAAGTGGGTTGGAATTCTCAACAATAAAAGAAATAACCATAAGCATGGAATTAATCTATGGCAGAGTATAATGATTACTCTTGGACAAGCACTATAAAAGGGGAGCAGAAATGAAAAAAGTATTAATTAAAGTTCTAAGAACGCACCCTAAAAAGGGCAACCAGTTTTGGCAAAGTTTTGAATATGATGGAGACAGGGACGTTCCAATCTCTTTTGTACTCGATGAAATAAACAGTAGAGAAAAAATGATTGACACCAATTTGGATATTGCAACCCCAATTCTTTGGGATTGCAGTTGCAGACAAGGACATTGCGGAACCTGCGCAATGGTTATTAATCGTTCCCCGCGTCTTGCCTGCAGTACTATCCTTAGTGAGGTATTAACAAACGACGAATGTGAAATCAGGCCACTTACAAAATTCCCAATCATAGCGGACTTAATGGTGGATAGAACGGTTATAGTAGAAGGCCTTAAAGATATGAGACTTTGGCTTGAAAGTAAGGTAATCCTAGACAAGTACGGGCTGGATTCCCAATATGAAATTTCAAAATGCATGGCTTGCGGGTGTTGTCTGGAAGCTTGCTCAAATTATTCAGGAGATGAAGACTTTATGGGTGCGATGGCCGCAAATCTGGCATATATAAACTATACACAGGAAAAGGACCCGGAATTCGTCAAGGGTTTAAAAAAGAAATATAAGAAGAAATTCTTCAACGGATGCTCGAAATCATTGATTTGCGTAAAAGTTTGTCCTGTTGGCATTCCAACTGAAACAGATATGTCTAATATGAACAGCTTATCGGTTTGGAGAATCTGGCAAAAAAAATAGTTGCAAATATAGAACAGAATGATATAATAATTGTGATATGTAGTTTTAAAAACTATGTGATGCGGTTATTATATTTTTTTTATTTTTGAAAAGGAGTTGATTATGATGCAACCAAGAGATTTCTGGAGTTTCTACACTCATTTCACCGGAGCGATTTTGTCCTTGATTGCTGTTGTATTTTTGATTGCTGCATCCATAATAGAAGGGACCTCTTCGCCAGTGAATATTACAGGTGCAATTATTTTTGGATTTTCCATGCTGGCATTATACAGCGCCAGTTCAATTTATCATTATGTGAAGCGACCAGCTGAAGCTTTGGTTAAATTGAGAAAACTGGACCATGCAATGATTTATGTATTAATTGCCGGGACGTACACGCCAATAGCACTTGGCTATATGAATTTCAGGGATGCAACCATTTTTATGGCAATTATCTGGCTGGTTGCTGTTGCCGGAATAATCATGAAAATTTTCTGGCTGAATGCACCGAGATGGCTATATACATCACTTTATGTAGTCATGGGATGGGCAATAGTATTTGACTGGAAAGCATTTAACGGGGTTCCGGTTGGGTGCCTGGCATTGATAGCAGCAGGGGGTATTTCTTATACAGTAGGTGCCGGGTTTTATGCAATAAAAAAACCAAACCTTAGTGAAAGATTTGGTTTTCATGAGATATTCCATTTGTTTGTTATTATTGGTTCTTTACTTCACTTTAATGCAGTTTACTTTTATGTTATTTAAATAGCCTAAAAAGGCCGCCTGCAGGGTTGCTTTTATTCTGTATAGCTTCCGGATGAATCAATGCTTACCGTCTCTGTAACTGGATTCCATCCAACTGCGAAGTCAATCAGTCTTCCTAAATCCCGAAGCTTATAATAGTTATTGCCATTAATGTTATAAGCGGCGGCAAATGTTAATTCCCTGTCCAGCATTAAGGTTGCAGTAGTCATCGTGGCTTGCCTGGAAACATTATTTCCTGTGACAAGCTCTCCTCCAACAATTGTGTAGGGAGACATCCTTTGCAGGTTGATTGCTTCAAATATGGGATCCCATGTCACATTGAACTGAGCCTGGGAACCGGAGAGCCTGGCCGCAATATCCCGCAGTTTAAAGTAATTCGACCCTTTAATGTTAAATGCATCAAAAGGTTGAACCTGGCTGTCGACTATTACTTTATGGGAGGATGCTAAAGCTGTGATTTCCTTTAAAGAATAGAAAGCCTTTAATTTGTCGCCAACCCCTTCCCGATTGGCTATAATATCAGTGGCTCTAAAATAGACACTTCCTTTGACATTTGAATATTTCTGATTAATCAACAGCTGCTGATCCATTTGTCTGGCTACAGTTTGCCGATAAGCAGCCTGTCCGATATAGAGGGTAACACTTGAGTTTTTGACTTCGTTTGACCACCATTTAACCAAGGTTTCATAATCAGCGATTTTGTAACCGATTTCCCAATAAATTTGCGGAACAATATAATCAATCGTTCCGGCTTTCACCCAGGCTCTGCAATCGGAATAAACTGAATAATAGGCTTCGCTTCCTTTAGTGTTCGACCCGGTTGGATCCGACGTGCTGTTTTTCCATATACCCATCGGGCTTATTCCGAACAAAACGCCAGGCTTTATGGATTTGATGGTATTGTTGACAAGTTTAACCATTTCATTTACATTATCTCTACGTGCATTTGCAACTGCCCCATCCTTTGTTTCACCTTCAGGAAGCGGGTAATTTGAAGGATAGAAGTAATCATCAAAATGGATGCCATCCACATCATAATTTTGAACAATCTCTTTTACTGTATCTACAACATGCTGTTTAACGCCACTTACTTCAGGATTATAATAAAGAGCGCCATTATATTCAAGAAGCCATTCTGGATGCTTTCTTGCGGGATGATTAGCAGCCAGGGTATTTATATCTGTGGTATTGTTTGTAACTCTGTAAGGATTTAACCAGGCATGAAAAGACATGCCTCTTTTATGCGTTTCAGAAATCATAAAGGCCATTGGATCGTAGCCAGGATCTTTTCCCTGCGTCCCCGTTAAACTTTCGGACCAGGGGTTAATGCTGGATTTATAGAAGGCGTCCGCCTTTGGTCTTACCTGGACCATTACAGTATTAATCCCGACAGCCTGAAGTTTGTCTAACATGGTAATAAATTCTTTCTTTTGAGCGCGCTCATCATTTTTAACAGAGGGGTAATCCAGATTAAGTATTGTGGCAATCCAAACAGCCCGCATATCATTTCTGTTAATATCTGCATAAGCGATTTGCCCTTGAGTACTTAAAATAAGAACTGCAACAAGAGCAAAAACGATTAATTTATTCTTCATATTTGGTCTCCTCTTCCGTTAAAACTAATTAGGATGAATATAAACGGATTATTAAGCAATCTGTTTTATGTATTTTCCTTTAATATAGTCTACTCTAATTCACTTGATTTGTGAAGGTAAATTAAGAGATATTGCCACCATATTAGTTGGATGTTATAATGACCCTAAGTTAAAGCTTGTTTGGAGAATAAATTATGTTTAGAGAGATGCGTAGATTCAAAAATGCTATTCCTAAGGAAGATGCAGTCAAAATGCTTGAAAAATGCACAAATGGAGTATTGTCCGTTTGCGGAGATGAAGGATATCCTTATGGAGTCCCTGTAAGTTATACCTATTTAAATAATAAGATTTATTTTCATGGTGCAAACACAGGGCACAAGCTGGATGCAATAAAAAACAACTCGAAGGTTTCCTTCACAGTAGTAGAAAAAGATGATATTAAACCTTCTGAATTCACAACCAGATATGAAAGTACAATTGTTTTTGGACAGGCACACATAGCAAATGAAGAAGAAAAGGCGGAAGGCCTGGAAGTAATCATGATGAAATATTCGAAGGATTTCGCTAAAGAAGGAAGAGAGTATATAAAAAGCGACTGGAGCAAAACGACAGTTGTTGTCATTGAGATTGATCACATATCAGGGAAAAAGGGTGGAAGCCCATTATAAGCAGCCTGGATTGGGCTTGGTTTTTTCAGAACCCTTGCAATGGCTCATTTGTAATTTTTGTTATCCACAACCAACTTGTGGATAAGTATGGAAGAATATTCAATTCAGTATAAAAACCAGAAAACAAACAGAAACATGCACAAAATGTTTTTTCGCATTTTGTGCGTACTCCTGCTTGTTGTTGAAATATATCGGCTTTGTTCTTACACATATCCATTCTACTCTTACACATATCCACTCTAATCTTACACATATCCACTTTGATTGTAAAACTTATCCACAGGCTTAATTTGGCCAAACCCACCAATTGCAAGGGTTAAATATTTCACAAACCCAATGTAGGATGCTTATAATGGGCTTGTGTTCATGTTTCCCATCTTATAGCCAGAAAGATCCAGGGCTGCAAAAGAAAATCCTGCATCCAGCGCAATCTGGTTTATTTTTCCCCTAATGTTAGGCATGGCAAAGGCTGGAATATCTTCTGGCAGAAGTTCTATTCTGGCTATGTCTCCATGATGACGAACTCTGACCTGGGAAAAACCCAGATCGCGAATAGCTCTTTCTATTTTATATATTGAATTGAGTTTAGCTTCTGTAATTTCTTCACCATAAGGTATCCTTGAAGCAAGACAAGCAAAAGCCGGTTTATTCCAAATAGATATGCCCATATCCTTTAAGGTCTGTCTGATTTCATTTTTGGTGAGCAGGGCTTCCTTAAGGGGGCTGACAACGCCTAGTTCAAGCAATGCTTTTTTACCAGGTCTGTAATCCGAATCATCGTCAAAATTTGTACCATCCGCAATTGCGGTAATGCCGTGGACATTAGCCAATTTTTGCACATAAGAAAAAATAGATCGCTTACAGTAATAGCACCTTTCTCTGGAATTCTCCTTAAAGCCATCAATCTGAGAAAAATCAATGTCTATAATAATATGGTTTATTCCTTTTTCTATGCAAAATTCTTTTGCGAAATCAATTTCATCTGGCGCAAAATTAGAGGAGTTAACAGTGAGAGCGGTTACTTTAAAGTTGACGGATTGAAGTCTGGAAGCAAAGGCAAGCAAAAAAGTGCTGTCAACACCTCCAGAAAAAGCGATGCCTAGATGATCATATCTCTCGATAATTTGTTTCAGTTTTTCCAACTTATCATTTATATTATTCATAAAATTTCCTTTACATTAATCACAGCAAGTCTTCATAGCCTGCAGTGTCTGGTTCATCAAATGATCTGTTTCCCAGCCAAGCATGGCTGCTCCCTGAATTATTACATCCCTTGAACATCCGGCTGCGAACTTCTTATCCTTAAATTTTTTCTTGACGGAAGAGACTTCCATATCCTGAACACTTTTCGAAGGTCGCATCAGGGCGCAGGCCCCTATCAAACCGGTTAGCTCATCTGTAGCAAACAGAACTTTTTCCATTTCATGCTCTGGGGCAATATCTGCACACAGTCCATAACCGTGAGAAACAATAGCATGCACGATGTCGTCGCTGGCATCAATCTCCGCTAAAAGTTCGGGTGCCTTGGTACAATGCTCTTCGGGAAAACATTCGAAATCTACATCATGCAGCAATCCAACGATGCCCCAGAATTCCTCATCCCCGCCATAACCCAATTCCCTGGCAAAATACCGCATGACTCCTTCGACTGTTGCGGAATGGGTCAGATGGAACTCCTCCTTGTTATATTTTTGTAGTAACGCGAATGCGTCTTCTTTTGTAATGTTTAAATTCATGTCAACCTCCATATATTAAGAATTAATTTTTAACTGTTTATCTGCTTTTGTTGGCAGCTGCGAAATGATTACTGCAGAAAACATGAGCACACATCCTAAAAATTCTCTCTGCGTAAAAACTTCCGATAGAAAAAGGTATCCGGCAATAGCACCAAATAATGCCTCCGTGCTCAAGATAATTGATGCAGTTGTTGGGTTGGCGTCTTTCTGACCAAGGCCTTGAAATGTGAAGGCAAGACCAGAAGACATTATTCCTGTATAGACAATTGTTGGCATTGCTGCCACCAGACCTTCAAATAGGATAGGCTCCGAAAAAAGTGAAACGATTAAACTCAGTGAGCCTGAAATGAAGAACTGTATCGCAATCAGCTTGGTGACCATTACCTTTGGTGCATAATAATCCATGCAAAGTATGTGTAATGCCCAGAAAAAGGCGCCTATTAATATGACTAAATCTCCAAAAGCAATAGTGAGAGAATCAGTTATACATAAAAAGTATAAACCGATTGTTCCCATTGCCACGGCCAGCCATATGTACCAGTGCAGTTTCCGCTTAAGAAAAATTCCAATGATTGGCACTAATAAAATGTAGAGGGTTGTAATAAAAGCGGTTTTCCCGGCACTTGTTGAAACCAATCCAACCTGCTGAAAATTTGCGGCAAAAAAAATAATTAAGCCACACCAAAGGCCGCCTTGCATTAATAGTTTATTCCCGGCCTTTTCTTCACTTGCACTTTTAGGGACGTAATTTTTATTTAATTTTGTTCTGTAAAGAGAAATATATATGATTGGAATAAGAGTTAAAGTGCCAAGATACATTCTCAGTGCGCTAAACATGAATGGCCCTATTGAGGACATCCCTTCTCTTTGTGCTACAAATGCTGTACCCCAAATGATTGCAGTAAGCATTAAAAATATTGTTGATTTGACTTTTTTATTCATAGGCACCGTCCTCTGCATGATGAAAAAAAATATAAGTCAATTATATCAAAAAAGTAATAAATTGTAAACTAGGCGGGTATCATATAGTTAATTATAATATATAGTGGGTATACATTATAATTATAAAATAAATTAAGAAAGCGATTAATATTTCAAATAAGGTTTTCTTTATGCTATGAAATGGAGGGGGATAAAAATGAAAAAAATTCACAAATCAATTACAGAACTTATTGGTGAAACACCGCTGATTGAAATCAGGAACTATAGTAAAGCGCGAGGGCTTCATTCAAATATTATTGTCAAATTAGAGTCTTTTAATCCGGGAGGAAGTGTGAAGGACAGAGTTTCGGTCAACATGCTTGATGAAGCAGAGCTAGCAGGTCTTATCGGACCAGGGTCAACAATCATTGAACCAACCTCCGGCAATACAGGAATTGGGCTTGCAATGGTTTGCGCAGCAAGAGGGTATAAATCCATTTTCACTATGCCGGAAACAATGAGCATTGAAAGGAAAAAAATACTGCTGGCATATGGTGCTGAAATTGTTTTGACAAAAGGTTCTGAGGGAATGAGTGGAGCAGTTGCCAAGGCGAAGGAACTTGCAGAAGAAATCTTAGGGAGCTTCATTCCAGATCAATTTTCAAATCAGGCGAATCCGGGTATCCATTTACGTAAAACCGGACCAGAAATATGGGAAGATACTGAAGGCGAAGTCGATATTTTTGTCGCAGGAATAGGTACAGGCGGAACTATTACTGGTGTAGGGAATTTCCTGAAAAACGAAAATCCGAATATACAAATAATCGCAGTTGAACCTGCAGCCTCACCGTTGCTTTCACAAGGGAAGTTTGGGCCGCACCCGATACAAGGTATAGGGGCCAATTTTATTCCTCAGGTATTGGACCGGGAAGTATATGATGAAATTATACCTGTTGAAGGGGATGATGCGAAGAATACGGCGCAGGCTCTTGCACATGAAGAAGGGATTTTGGTGGGAATATCAAGCGGGGCGGCCTTATGGGCAGCTACAAAGGTTGCACTTAGGAAAGAAAATAAAAATAAAAAAATAGTAGTTATGCTGCCTGATACAGGGGAACGTTACTTAAGTATTTAATAAATAAAAAAACCCATAAAATAGATTGTTAAAAAAACCTATAAAATAGACTTAAAAAACCTATATTTATAGGTTTTTTTTAATAAACATGCAGGATTGTTTTAAAATCAGAAATAATTAGGGGCTACTGAATAAAGATGTTTGCAAAGGTAAAATCCACATCATTCGTTTTCTCAAATTTGTAAAGGTAAAATCCACTAGAGAGGAAATTGTGGTGGATTTTACCTTTACAATTAATGAGACAAAATACTTGGGCAATCGATTTTACAGCTGTTGTACAAGGGGTTAGTTTTATGCTATAATTAAAATACTCAAAAGTGCTAGTGATAGGGGAATAGATGGGTGCTGGTGTGCCTTCTGGTCTTCAAAACCAGTTCGAGGGGTTAGTAGCCTCTTGGGTGGGTTCGATTCCCACATATTCCCGCCATTAATATATCTGTGGCAGGAGGAGGAATAATGGATAACAAGAAGGAATTGTTAAAACAGATTCCTAAAATAGATGAGGTGTTGAGAGATCAGCACCTATTTGTGTTATTAAAGAGCACTGCCAGGGGCTTGGTGGTGGAATCAGTAAGAGATGTAATAGATGAATTTAGAGGACAGATTCTAAAATGGCAAGGGAATGAACCGTTGACACTTAATTATGATAGCATGATAGACCGTATAGTTGCTAAGATTAATAACAAAAAACAAAAAAGTCTGCGGCCAGTGATAAATGGGACAGGGACCATTCTTCATACAAATTTGGGACGTGCCAGATTATCAATGGATACATGCAAGAGTGTAGCGGAAGCTGCTGCGAGCTATTCTACGTTAGAATATGATTTGAACCAGGGAGCCCGAGGTTCGCGCCACAATCACATCGAAAAGTTAATTAATAAGATTATCGGAACAGAAGCTGCCATGGCTGTAAACAACAACGCAGCAGCAGTATTGCTGTGCCTTTCCTCATTAGCAAATGGGAAGGATGTAATCGTCTCAAGAGGAGAACTGGTAGAAATTGGTGGCTCTTTCCGAATACCGGAAATTATGAAGCAGGGCGGTGCTAACCTGACAGAGGTGGGAACCACCAATAAGACCACAATCGATGATTATCGCAATGCAATTTTAGATGACCGTACCGGAGTACTTCTCAAGGTCCATACCAGCAACTATAAGATCATGGGTTTTACAGCTGAGGCTTCCTTAAAGGAGCTGGTGCAGCTAGGAAATGAAACCGGAATACCAGTGGTTTATGATATTGGCAGTGGTTTGATGGTCAATCTTCAGCAATATGGAGTAGATGAACCTACTGTGTTAGAAAGTCTAAAATCCGGCATTGATGTTATCCTTTTTAGTGGGGATAAACTTCTTGGAGGACCCCAAGCGGGTATAATAGCAGGGAAAAAAAAATATATTGATAAGTTGAAAAAACATCCTTTGGCAAGAGTCGTGCGACTCGATAAAATGACATTAGCAGCACTAGAGGCAACTTTTCGAGAATATTTGGATATGGAGAAGGTAAAAGAAACTATACCAACTTTATCTATGATAACAATATCTATTGAGGATATACGTAAGAAGGCAGAGCAGCTGGCAATCATGATTGAACGCAGCACAGAAGCCTTTATAGTCAAAGTGGTTGAATCACTAGATCAAATTGGAGGGGGCTCCACCCCAAATTTATTCATGCCTGGATATGCAGTTTCTATAAAAGGAAAGGATATTCCTTTAGATTGGATTGAACGAAATTTAAGAAGATATGAAGTGCCTATAATTGTTCGGATTAATCACGATCAGATTCTGATTAATTTGAGGACCGTTAATGAAGATGAACTTGAAAAAGTAGTAGAAGCGTTGATTTACGTAGGCCAAAAGCCATTCCACTGTGAAAGTAAATTTTTAGATGGGGGTAATGAAGATGCATAATGTAATTGTAGGCACAGCTGGACATGTAGACCATGGCAAAACTTGTTTGATCAAAGCTTTGACCGGTATAGATACTGATCGATTGAAGGAAGAAAAGAAACGAGGAATTACCATCGAATTAGGCTTTGCTGAAATGCCAAATTGCTACAATCAGCATATCGGTATAATCGATGTGCCGGGTCATGAGAGGTTTGTAAGTAATATGCTCGCCGGTATTGGCGGCATCGATATAGTACTACTAGTAGTCGCTGCTGATGAAGGAATGATGCCACAGACAATAGAGCACCTTGAAATTATTAAGATGCTACATATCAAAAAAGGCATTATCGTTCTAACTAAGGCAGACACGGTAGAACCGGAGTGGATTGATATGGTTTCTGATGATATAAAGGCCACCGTAAAAGGTACTTTTTTAGAAGGAGCCCATATGCTGCCAGTATCTTCATTTACAGGGCAGAATATAGAGGAATTGAAAGAATTGATATGTAGGATGGTTAAAGATTTAGAAACCCGTAGAGAAGATTCGTCTTTACTCAGGATTCCCATTGATCGTGTATTCACTATAGACGGTTTTGGTACAGTCGTCACTGGCACATTGGTGGAAGGATCCGTCACTGTGGGCAGCAAGGTTCAAATTTATCCAGGCGAAAAAAGCGTAAAGGTGAGAAACCTTCAGGTTCACGGGAATATGGTGGACACTGCCTATGCTGGGCAGCGGACAGCAGTTAATCTCCTTAATGTAAAAAAGGAAGAAATAAACAGAGGGGATGTGCTAGCAGCCATAGGTTCTATGAAACAAACCAGGATGTTGGATGTAAAAATCCAGATGTTTGATAATGCACCTAGAACTTTGCTAAACGGAAGCAGAGTCCATTTTTACTATGGATCTGCGGAGGTTCTGTGTAAGGTGGTGCTGTTAGATAAACAAACGCTTGAAAGCGGTAGGGAAGGATATGCACAGTTACGGCTAGAAGAAGAAATATCAGTTAAAAAAGGAGATCGTTTTATTATTCGATTTTACTCACCCATGGAAACTATAGGTGGAGGTATAGTCATAGATGCCAATCCTATTAAACACAAACGGTTTCGACATGACGTGTTGGATGCTCTTGCGGTGAAGGAAACAGGGGATATGAATGAAATCCTGGAACAGACGGTGCGTGATGGTAGTAAGACTCTAATGAGCTATAAGACTATGGCTTCAAAATTAGGTAGGACTGAACAGGAATTTATAATAGCTATAGAGGCCCTAATTTCAGAGGGAAAAGTTATTAGGCTTTCCAAGGATTTGTGTGTACATATGGATTTCATGAGGTCTGTACAGGAAGTTGCAGTCAATATTCTTACCGAGTATCATGATAACAATCCAATTTCCCAGGGCATGAAAAAAGGAGAATTTTGCAAAAAGTTATCGAATAAAATTCGTATTGATGAGCCGAAGGCAATAAAACTTTTTTTCTGTTATCTTTTAGAAAATGAGGTTCTTTTGGATAAGGGAAATCTGATTTCTCTATTCGGTTTTCTGGTGGAGTACAAACAGGAGCAAGTGGAAATACAAAAACGGATTGAAAAGAGTTACTTAGACTACGGCTACAAAGTCCCAGAACTGGAAGAGATTATTGCAGGAGAAAATGATAAGAAAATGGCTCGGCAGCTAGTAGGTGCACTATGTGAAGAGGGAAAACTGAAGAGGTTGACCTCTCAATATTTTATGCATAGCACCCATTGGAATGCAGCCATGACTCTTCTTGAAAATCATATAGAACAGCAGGGAAAGATAAGCCCAGGTGAATTCCGTGACTTGTTAGGTACCTCCAGGAAATATGCAGTGATGATATTGGATTACTTAGATGATAAGAAGGTTGGCCCTGTTGTGGCCAAGCATTTTTGTATTTAAGTAAATAAATAACAGTTAAAACCTCAAAACTTTGGGGGTAGCCGAAAAGTAGTCAGAATCTTAAAAGCTTATAGGTGAAGTCTTACAGAGTTTTCGAGGGCACGCTAATGCTTTAAGGAGGAGTAAAATGGATTTCAATCAAATTGAAGCTTTTGCCAACGTTGTAAAGTATAAAAGCTTCTCTAAGGCTGCAGACGCATCTTTCCTGACCCAGCCAACGATAAGCACTCACATCAAAACATTGGAAACGGAATTGAGCATTCAGTTAATTGATAGGCAAGGTAAGGAAGCAATACCTACTAGACAAGGTAGGATTTTATATAAATATTGTGTTAATATGATTAAAACCAGGGAAGAGGCGACTTTTTCCCTACAGAGATTTTCGAATGAAATTAATGGCATTCTTGAAATACAGGCCTCTTCCGTACCTGGAGAATATATGGTACCTGCATTAATGGCCAAATTCAAAGAGAAATACCCATTAGTAAAATTCTATCTAGAACAGTCCGATAGCCAAAGAGTTGAGGACAATCTCCTTGATCAAAAGGGGGAGATTGGATTCGCAGGTCATAAAGGGTCCGGCAATCTATTCTATGAGAAATTAATATCAGATCATATGGTGTTGATTACACCTAATAATGAGAAATTTAGGGCGCGGGTTGGTGGAGAAATTCTGCTAAATGACTTCATCAATGAAGCTTTTGTATGGAGAGAACAGGGCTCCGCTACACGCAAGGAGTTTGAGGATAAAATTGCAACAATGGGATACAATTCAAAGCAGATAAATGTTGTGGCTAGGCTAAACAGTATGGAAGCCATCAAGCAGGCAGTCAGCGAAGGACTTGGGGTATCGATCGTTCCTAAAATTGCGGTGGAACGCGATTTAGATTCTCGTAAATACCTAAATTTCGAAATCAAGGATGTGCAACTGGATAGAGAATTCTTCCTAATATGGAACAAAAATGTCGCATTATCTCCAACGGGGGAGACCTTCAAAACCTTTGTATTAAATACTTATAACAGATAGCAAAAGAATGAAATTAGGTGCATTCTATTTCTTTTGAATACAGAGCAGCGCCAATTGCTCCCGCCCATCTCGCTAATGGTGAAGAATACACTTCAGCAGATAGTTTTACACTAAGAACTTGACTTATATACTGACTGTCACACAAACCACCTGTTAGATAATAGACGTGATTTTTTGCCTGCTTACTGGACATAGAGACAACTTTGTTGGTGATAGATTCCAAGATGCCGAAGGCAAGGTCTTCCTTTGATCTACCACTTCCTATAAGGCTAATTATCTCGGATTCCGCAAATACAGTACATATGGAACTGATGGTGACTCCAGATCCTTTGCTTGCAAGATGGAACATCTCTTCTAGGGAAACCCCCAGTGTATTTGCCATGATTTCTAAAAAACGACCGGTTCCTGCAGAACATTTATCATTCATCAAGAAGTCGGTGACGTGCCCGTTTTGAATCGTAATGATTTTTATATCCTGACCTCCAATGTCAATAACGGTGCAACTATTATGGAAAAGCCAGGTTGCACCGTTAGCATGACAGCTGATTTCGGTGATAGTTTTATCTGCATATGGAACAGAAACCCGCCCATAACCAGTGGCTACAACTTTTGCAGCATCCATATTGATACCATTATCGATTAATTCATTTCGAATCCTTGCTGCAGTCTCAATACTGCTCCAGCCTGTAGGCAAGACTGACTGGTAGAGAATTTCGCAAGAATTGTCTGAAAAGACTACAGTTTTAGCAGAAGTTGATCCTATATCGATACCTATATAATACATTGCTTTTCTCCTTTTTTGTTAATATCTATCGCTTAAAGAAGCTCTCTAATGGTATATTTTATCACATAATAAGTGTATTCTGAATGATATATATATATTTTATAAGAAGGGAAAAAGTATAGTTATTTTGAATTTGAGTTTCTATTATGATATTGATATAATGTGCTTGTTAGTATAGAAAGGCTAAAGTATGTTAATTGCATAAGGAGAAATATAGTGGCAGATTATAAAGAAATGTGGAAAAATCTTGGGATGGATTTAGACAAGCATGACCAACTGTGTGAAATACTTCCACAGGTGTTTGATGATATTTACTTGACTCAAGAAAATAGACCTGAGGGAATGGATTACTATAACTTTGTTGTGTCAGAAATCCATGGATTACGCCCTATGGAGCTAATAGAGCATCAAAAAAAAGGAGGAAAGGTCTTCGGTACCTTCTGTGTTTATGTTCCAGATGAAATCATATTTGCAGCGGGTGCCATTGCTACCGGTCTGTGTGGAGGTTCTCAGTTTTGGGTTCCCGGCGGTGAAAAGGTGCTCCCTGCAAGTACATGCCCACTTATTAAGTCTTCTGTAGGAGCTAGACTGGATAAAACCTGTCCATACTTCCAAATTGCTGATATGTATATAGGTGAAACCACCTGTGATGGTAAGAAAAAGGCATGGGAAATTTTAAGTGAGAATGTTCCCATTCATGTGATGGATTTGCCTCAGATGAAGCGTGTAAAGGACGTAGAGGCTTGGGCAGATGAAATAAAAATTCTGCTAGTAAAGATAGAAGAGTATACAGGGAACAAGGTTACATCAGAAAAATTAAGTACTGCCATTAAACTGATAAATGATAAGAGGAGAGCTCTATCTAGGCTTTACAGTCTACGTAAAAATAAAAAACTGCCTATCACTGGCAAGGATGCTCTTCTGATTTCTCAGATTGCTTTCTATGACGATCCTATGAGATTTACAGAAATGACCAATACTCTTTGTGATGAACTTGAACAGAGGATTATAGATGAAATCAGTGTAGGAGAAAAAGCGGGTAAAAGGATTATGCTATCTGGAACCCCTTTAGCGATACCAAACTGGAAGATTCATCACATTATTGAAACTAGCGGAGCTAATGTTGTAGTTGAAGAAATGTGCACTGGAACCAGATATTTCGAAAACCTCGTGGATGAAACCAAGTCAACACTTGATGAACAGATTATGGCACTAGCAGAGAGGTACATGAAGATCAACTGCGCTTGCTTTACACCAAATGAAGAACGGATTGAGGATATTATACGTTTGGCGAAAGAGTATAAAGCAGATGGTGTAATCGATGTCAACCTGAAATTCTGTAATCTCTATGATGTAGAAGGATTTAAGGTAGAAAGAGCATTAAAGGAAGCTGGTATTCCTGTACTTGGTATAGAAACGGACTACACGGATCAGGATGCAGCTCAGCTCAGAACCAGAATTGGTGCCTTCCTGGAGATGCTAGAATGATAAAATATTTCGTGCTGTTTCCCAACCATTTGAATGGGATTAAATTGAATCAGATTCTTCGGAAGGAAGGTATTAAATCCACAATAGCCCCAACTCCAAGAGAATTAAGTGTCTGTTGCGGAATATCCCTTCTTATACGTAAAGAGGATGTAAAGTCAGTGGATCAGATTGTATTTCGAGAGCAAATCGATATCCTTCGAATTGCTTCAGTGGAGGATAAAAGCGATCCCAAAAGGGATCGCTTTGGTTGAATATATTTATTTTTGTATAAGTACCTTATGTAAATGGATACGTAATTATATTAAATGACATTGAGCTTTTTCAGCACTAAAATGAGACAACCTTATCTACAACCTTCATGGCACCAGCGATGTCGTACATATTACTAACGATACCAACTTTAAGCTTGTCAGTAATCTCGTAAAAGTTAAGGCAGGAACCACAAACCAAGATTTCTGACCCCATCTGCTGAATCTCCTTCAAGTGCTCTATAACCTGCTCATTATCTGTGGGGATCTTAACTCCTGCGTTCATGAAAAGAATGTACTTTGGTATATTGTCATCTTGAGTAAGAGTGTAAAAGAACATTTTCATAAGTGATACACCTAATTCAATATCTCCCTCGCCAATCCCTTCTCTACCGATGAAAACTGCCCAGCTTTTAATGTCTTGAGATAATATTTTGTCACTGTAATCCTTGATTTTTTCAAAACTGATTTCAAAGCCCGATTCTTTTTCTAATATAGTGGTTTGGTAACCACTATTGTTACCAAATCTCTTTAAATTTTCAACTGCTGTATGGTTATCCACCAAAACAGAAAAGAGCTTTCTCCCACTATCAACTTCATTTTTTGCCATAACTACAGGAATGGGGCAGGCTTTTTCTCTAGCATCCACCTGATGATTCATAATGTACCTCCATGCAATAAAATATTTAATATTGATACCAGCTTATAATTTTGACTCGTTAATTGAATTCTATCACACAGTGCAATAGAATTGAAATACGAAAATAGAATTCTATAATAGGTTACTATTGATAAAATCAATGAGAAAGCTTTTAATTAAGTAAACGAATTTCAAACATCCAAACAAAAGTACTAAATATTGAAGCAAAGGCGAAATCTATTATTCTGTTTAAGGAGGATAAAATAAATATGAGAAAAGTTTATTTGGATAACGGCAGTACCTCGGTTCCAAAAGCCCCGGGAGTAGGGCGCGCAATGCTGGAATATATTGAAAATGGAGGTTGCAATGTTGGCAGAGGAGGCTACGAATCCTCTTATTCCATAGCAGAACAAGTTTTAAGTACACGAAAGAAGTTGTGTGACCTCTTCTGTTTTCGTAAAGAGAGCAATGTAGTATTTACGAATAACGTGACCTATGGGTTGAATATTCTAATCGGGGGGCTTCTAAATCCTAGAGACCACGTGATTAATACATCTATGGAACATAATGCGGTGGCAAGACCCATCGAAGCGGCTAGAAAAAGGGAGATAGTCGTCAGCATTGCAAAATGTGATGAAAGGGGGCGACTTAATCCATTAAATTTAGAGACTTTAATTCGTCCGGAAACAAAGGCGGTGATCATGATCCACGGCTCCAACGTGTGTGGAACACTGCTGCCTCTCGCGGAAGTGGGAGAAATATGTAAAAAGCATGGTGTATTCTTTATAGTAGATGCAGCTCAAACCGCAGGGGTATTCCCATTAGATATGGAGAAGCTGAAAATAGATGGATTGGCATTCACCGGGCATAAGGGACTATTAGGCCCACAAGGTATTGGTGGATTCTTAATCCGAGACGAATTAGCGAAGGCCATATCTCCTGTGATTTATGGAGGAACTGGTAGCATGTCCGACTCCGTTATTATGCCGGAATTCCTGCCAGATAAGTTTGAACCTGGAACCTTGAATCTTCCGGGTATACTAGGACTTTCTGCAGCTTTAGATTACATTAAAGAAGAGGGTATTGATACCATAAGGGAAACTGAATTAGCCTTTACAAATATTTTTTTAGATTCAATGATGAACCGAAGTGATGTAAGGGTTGTTGGACTAAAAGGGCTTGAAGGTAGATGTCCCATTGTGTCCTTGGATTTTTTGAATCATGATAATGCGGAAATCGCATTTAGGCTAGATGGAGAATATGGTATCATGACTCGTTGCGGGCTCCATTGTGCTCCTATGGCTCATCAGACTCTGGGAACCTTCCCTCAAGGAACTGTTCGATTCTCATTTGGCCATCGTAATACAGATGAGGAAATATATTACGCCATCGAAGCAATACATAAAATATTAAAGTAATGGATAGGTTAAATTGGAAAACCGCTGAATATATTTAGATTCAGAGTTTTTTCTCCAGGTTCATTACAAGAAACACTAGATGGATACATTACTTTACCATAGATCAGCCTGAAGTGAATTATAATCTTGTTTATGGCATATGAATAGAGTATAATTTACCAAGGACTAAGAGAGGAGGAGGCAAACAAATGATAGATATCAAGTTGACAGATCTGACCCGAAATGCCGGTTGAGCTGCAAAAATTGGGCCCGATGCCCTGGCACAAGTTTTGTGCCACTTACCAAAATTTAAAGACCCTAATCTAATAGTTGGCTTTGAAGACAGCGATGATGCTGCTGTATATCTAGTGGATGAAAATGTAGCCCTAGTGCAGACAGTCGATTTAATCACTCCAATGGTTGATAATCCATATCAGTTTGGTCAGATAGCCGCCGCTAACTCTTTAAGTGATATTTATGCTATGGGAGGCTCCCCTAAACTTGCTTTGAACATTCTTTGCTGCCCAGAGGATATGCCTATGGAAACCGTCCAGGGTATTCTTCAAGGAGGATATGAGAAGGTGCAAGAGGCGGAGGCCATCATTGCAGGAGGGCATACCATAAAGGATCAGGAGCCAAAGTATGGTCTGAGTGTCACAGGCTTTATTTCTCCAGACAGAGTTTTGACTAATAGTAACGCAAAAATAGGGGATATTATTATATTAACAAAACCTTTAGGAACAGGAATTCTAAATACAGCGGCTAAAGCAAAATTGATTACTCAGGCTACAGTAGATGCCACAATAGCATCCATGGTCATGCTGAATAAAAGAGCATATCAGTTGATGATAAAGCATTCAATTCATAGCTGCACAGATATAACAGGCTTCGGCCTTTTCGGACATGCCTACGAGATGAGTGTCGGCAGTGGCGTCACAATTTTTTTAGACTCTAATGCAATGCCCTTACTCCCTGAAGTAAGGGATATGGCACGAATGGGTATCATCCCCGTCGGCGCCTACGCCAACCGTGATTACCTCAAAAGCAAAATAAGGATTGACTCAACCACTCCTTTGGATTTGCTAGATATCCTGTTTGACCCTCAGACATCGGGAGGATTGCTCATTGCCGTTTCCGAAAAAGAGGCCTATACCTTACTTTCAGAATTAAAAGGTGAGATTCCCTGTGCCGAAATAATTGGTCAGGTGCTCCCCTTTGATACCCATTCGATTCACATTAAATAGGAGCTGACTGACACCCGTGCTGCTTGCTGAAATCAATTCATGGAAAAACAGAGTTTTTTCATTCGGATTGCTGGAAAACAGGTTACTGATAATAGAAGAAATCAAATTATTCAGTAAACCCTATTTAGACAAAGGCTTGACATAAATAAAAAGCAGTGTTAATTTAGGTATTAGAAACAGTGTTTCGAAAAATGGCAGGACATTACATGTTACACACTATAATGGTAGATGTTAACAGGAGAATCAAATGGAAAAAATCGAAATTAGAAGCGAAGAATGCGCAGAAAAAATTGGGACATACTCGGAAGGATTGAAATCCGGCAATTTAATTTTCACAACTCAAATCGGGCTAACAAAAGAAGGGTTTCTGATTGATGAGCGTATTGCTTCACAAACGGATCAATGCCTGAGAAATATTAACTCAATAATGAAAGCCACAGGGGCTAGAATGGATAATATCGTAAAATGTACCGTATATTTAACGGATATGGATGACTTTGCAGCAATGAACGAAATTTATAAAAATTATTTTACGAAACCATATCCTAGTAGAACTTGCCTACAAGTGGTAAAACTTCCGGGTGGGGCAAAAGTTGAAATAGAAGCAATAGCAAACCTAATTCAAGAGAAATAGTTTAATAAACTATTAAGAGGAGAGAGAATAAAGAGAGAGAGAAGTTATGAAATGGGGAAAAGATAAAAGTGATGTTCTACAAAGTCACAAAAGGGAATATGGATTAGAAACGTTTGTATTTATTGCCATTATAGTTGGAATGGCGGCATACACAGACGCGCCGTATGAAGGAATTGCACTTTTACCCAAATTTGGTGAATTGATATCCCCAGTTACAACTGTGCTATTTGGATTCCAAGATGGAAGTAATATTGCATTCCCAATAACAGCTTTGGGTGCAGTTGGAGCTGCAATTGGTCTTTGTTCCATCTATGCTGGCAAAAGGTTTAGCTGGTCCTAATGAAATTGCTGTATTTACAGCAATTTGATGTATTATGCTTGCGAACTTTCGAGTTAGTGGATTTTCCTTGCTTGACTCGCATCAGCTATATATATTTTTATCGGTTGATTCTGCTTTATTTTGTAATAAACTTTCAGGAATGAACACTGACATATATACGTTTTCATGGTCTGTATCTTTAAACATATGATCCAATATTTTTTGGATATTTCCCAAAATTGCATAACTGTAAGGACGAATTACCATATAACCTCTTACGCTTGTATAATCAGCAAGCTCTGCTTTTTTTACGATATCTGTGTACTACTTCGTGAAATCCTCATCCATAGCGGGAATAGAAAAATAATGAAGAAGGTGACAAAGTAATGAGTACAGAATCATTTTATACGGTAAGTGAAATAATGAATAAAAAATTCATAAAAGTAAAGACGAATGAAAGCATTAAAGAGGCTTTAAATAAGATGATTGAAGCCAATAAAGACGAAGTTCTAGTAGTGGACGCAGCTGGAATACTCATTGGGATTTTTACAAGAAAGGATATAGCTAAAATTAAAAAAAATAAACACATATCCTTTGAAGAAAAAGTAATTGAATATGCCAACAAAAATGTGGTCACAATAGGTATGAACGCTTCTGCTAGAGTTGCAAGAAATTTAATGATAGAGAATGGAATAGGAAGATTACCAGTAATCGAAGATAGCGTAATTAGAGGGGTGATTTCCAGTAATAATATAAGAGACACTTTCTATTTAAAGATTGATGAAGATTTAGATCTACAAAATAATGTTATTGACAATTTACACGAAGCGGTATGTATTTGTAGCAGTACTGGAATTGTGAATTGTTGGAATAAAAGTGCGGAACTACTATATGGCATAAAAGCTGAAAATATAGTTGGAATACATATTAGTTCTTTTTTCCCTAATGCAATGCTTTTAAAAACATTAAAAGATGGTACTCGCATTGATAATGTTAAACACGAACCTATTAAAGGTAAATTTGTTGTTTTAAGTGCAGCGCCTATCTATAACAGAAAAGGAAAATTAGTGGCAGTAGCTTCTACAGATAGGGATGTTACAGAAGTAACAATGCTGGCAAATAAATTAGAAGAAGAAAAAAAGAAAGTTGAATTGTTGGAAATTGCTTATAAAAAAGAGGTTGCTGCAAACTATAACTTCTCTTTAATTTTGGGGAAAAATAAAAAGATAATTGAAGCGGTTGCAATGTCGCAAAAGGTGGCGCAAAGTTCGGCCAGTATATTAATTACTGGAGAAAGTGGAACAGGAAAAGAGGTGTTTGCAAGATCAATACATGAAGCCAGCGGCAGAGTGGGAAATTTTATAGCTGTAAATTGTGGTGCGATTCCTGAACACCTAATCGAGAGTGAAGTTTTTGGATACGTAGAAGGTGCCTTCACTGGTGCTATTCGAAAGGGCAAAATAGGGAAATTTGAATTAGCTAACCATGGGACTTTGTTTTTAGATGAAATTGGGGATATGCCCATGGAAATGCAAGTGAAATTTTTAAGGGTACTGCAAGATGGGATAGTTTACAGACTCGGAAGTGAAAAGGGCGTTATTACAGATACACGGATTATAGCCGCCACAAATAGGAATTTAAATGATTTAATAAAGGAAAAAAAGTTTAGGAATGATTTATATTATAGGTTTGCAGTTGTCCAAATTGCATTACCGCCGCTTAGGGAGCGAAAAGAAGACATAAAGGAATTGGCAGACCTTTTTATCAAGCAAATAGCCGATAAAGAAAATATAACCATAAATTGTATAGATGAAAGAATATATCCGCTACTTTGCAATTGCAAATGGGAAGGGAATATTAGAGAACTGAAAAATGTAATACAAAGGATGATTGTGCTTTCTTCTGAAGGAGAAATAATATTGGATACCCTACCAGAATATATTTTAAATGATATGGAAGAAAAAATTGAGTTTGAACTAATGGATAATGTGAATGATATTTTGGAGCAGGCTCAAAACAGATATGACTTGGTGAAAATCGTGAAGAATATAGAAAAAAACACTATAACGGAAGTATTAACATCCGTGGGTGGAAATAAACAAAAGGCTGCAAAAGTATTGAATTTAAAAAGAAGTACCTTATATTACAAATTGATTCAATATGGCATTTTGGAAAAACAAAAGGAATAGTGTCAGAATACTAAACTACGTGTCAGTTTATTGACAGAGTAATATGTCCTCTAAACTCATCGAAACAAACATTTCGAGAGTTGTTGGGACAAAATACGGTGTCGGTAAACGGACACTTTTTTTATTTGCAAACCCGATAGCATGTATTGGATATTCAGATAGGTTAGTTAGTATAATTAGTATTTGCAATAGCTATAAGTGAAAAATAAATATAATTAAAAACATGGCACGTTAATTGCTTGTATAACTATATAGAAGGATATGGAGGTGGTTATATGTCAAAGACCTATAAATTTCCTTTTAAGATGCATGTAGGTGCACCTTCAATTGCAATCGTAAAAGAAGGACAGATTGTAAAAAGAGGGGAATGTATTGCAAATTTAGAGGGCTGTGGTGCTAAAATTCATTCTAGTATCACTGGAAAAGTAATAAAGATTACTGAAACTGAAATCTTTATTTTAGCGGACGATAATCAAAGTACTGATTACATAAAAATTAAAAAGTGCGGAAAGATAGAAGATACTGCATATGAAGCAGGTATTGTTGGTGCCGGTGGAGCTGGATTTCCTACTCATATTAAATTAAAAACTCAGATGACAGATGGATATGTAATTGCAAATTGTGTTGAATGCGAACCTGCATTACATCATAATATAGAGGTTCTAGAAAACAATCCACAAATTGTTATTAAAGGACTAAGATATGCTATGAGCGCAATAGGAGCTCCAAAGGGCTATATTGCAGTTAAAGCAAAAAATATAAAGGCTGTTGCATCACTTAAAAAAGCACTCTATACAGCCACAGATATTGAAGTTAAAGAGCTAAGAGACATGTATCCAATGGGAGAAGAAAGAGCAATGATTCATGAGATATTCGGAATCTGGCTTGACCCTGATCAATTGCCTTTTGAAGCGAAATGTGTAGTTTTAAATGGGGAAACTTTAGCTAATTTAACAAGAGCCGTAGAAGAAGGGAAACCAGTAATAGATAAAGATGTTACAATAGTTGGGAAATTAAAAGGCGGAAATGGAAGCCACGTTTTCTTGCAGGTGCCTGTAGGAACTTCAGTTAAAGATCTAATTGAAAATGCCGGCGGTATTGATGGAGCATATGGCGAAATCATAATTGGCGGGCCCTATACAGGTAAATCTGAAGATATAGAAAGTGCAGTTGTTACAAAGACTTCAGGTGGCGCGATTGTTACCATGCCACTTCCGAAATATGAAGGTCCAATAGGATTACTTGTATGCGCTTGTGCTGCAGATGAAGCAAGACTTAGAGATGTTGCAGAAAAAATGCAATCAAAAGTAGTTGGAGTGGCAACCTGCAAAAATGTAGTAAAGGTAAGAGGTTTAAATAAATGCTTAACTCCAGGACATTGTCCAGGTCAAGCGGAGGCTATTCTTTACCTTAAAAAACAATGTGCGAAAAGAGTATTAATAGCAAATTGCAGTGACTGCTCAAATACAGTAATGTGTATAGCGCCTAAAATCGGCATTCCAGTATACCATCACACAGATCATGTATTTAGAACAATAGATTATCCACTTACAAGAAGATTACCAATTGAAGAAAAGTAAAAAAAATAAGGAGGCTATGTTCATGTCAATGACTAATGAGCACGCAGAAGAATTTAAAAATGAAGTTGCAGTTGTATGTTGTAGAACAGAAGAAGGAACAATTCTTACGGCAGCTAATTTAGAAGACCCATTAATATTTCCAGATTTAGTGGATTCAGGGTTATTAACAATACCTGGGGATTGCTTAAAGGTAGGTCAAGTCATAGGGGCGAAGCTTACTAAGACAGTTGACTCTTTAACACCACTAATACCAGAAATAGTAGAGGGCTTTATTGCTGCTACAGAAGAAAAAAAGGTAATGGAATTAACTGATGGTAATGAAAAGGCAGTATTAAAAGATAATAAAAGTGTAGGAGATGTTATTGCAGCTGAGGATTTAGAAAATCCAATGCATTTTGATAAACTACAAGACTCTTTACTTATAAAATTGAATGAAAAAGTTTTAAGCAGAAACGAAGTAATTGGTGCAACTTTAAAAGTAGATGCCGTTGCATTAACTCCTATAAATTCAACCATGCTAGAAGGATTTGAGGAGGAAGTTTCTATGAAATCTGAAACACCGGTGACGTCATCAGTTATAAATGGTGGAATATTAAAGATTAAAATTGCAGAGGGAAAAGGAATTGATATAGAAATTCCTCTTAATTCATTTAATCAAAGCGTAGTTCAAGGTGTACAAACAGTAAAAACAGAAACTGCTGGAATGGCTGTAGCTAACGAAACTATAAAAGAAAACAAAGTTGCAGAAGTAAAGCGTGAAGACAAAATTGTAAGAAAACTAGTTAAAAAACACTTTAAAATAGAAGAAGTTAAATTTGGACCTGAAACTAAAATTGAGGGAACAACACTTTATATTAGAGAAAATATCTGCAGTGACGCTGTGAAAATAAGCAAACTAGTTACAGATATAAAAATTGATATAATTACACCAGATAAGTACAACACATATAGTGAAACAATTATGGATGTACAACCAATTGCTACAAAAGAGGGAGACCATAAATTAGGTCAAGGGGTAACAAGAGTAATAGATGGTGTTATAGTTATGGTTACTGGAACAGATGAAAATGGCGTTCAAATTGGAGAATTTGGTTCTTCAGAAGGTATTTTAGAAGAAAATATTATGTGGGGAAGACCAGGAGCACCAGATAAAGGCGAAATTTTCATTAAGACTCAAGTTACAATATTAGCCGGAAAAAACATGGAAAGGCCCGGTCCTTTTGCTGCACATAAAGCATCAGATGTTATAACACAAGAAATTAGAAAAGCACTGAAGACATTAGATGAAAGCTTAGTAGTAAATAGTGAAGAATTTGTTCAATATAGAAGAACTGGTAGAAAGAAAATAGTAGTAGTAAAAGAAATCATGGGCCAAGGAGCAATGCACGATAACTTAATTCTTCCTGTAGAGCCAGTTGGGATACTTGGTGGAAAACCAAACGTTGATCTTGGAAATTTACCAATTGTACTTTCACCATTAGAAGTATTAGACGGTGGAATTCATGCATTAACTTGTATAGGGCCAGCATCTAAAGAGTGTTCAAGACATTATTGGAGAGAGCCACTTGTTATAGCAGCAATGAATGATCCTGAAGTTGATTTTTGTGGAGTTATATTTGTAGGAAGTCCACAAGTTAATAGTGAAAAGTTTTATGTATCTAAAAGACTTGGAATGACTGTTGAGACAATGGATGTTGAAGGTGCAATTGTTACAACAGAAGGCTTTGGAAATAACCATATCGACTTTGCAAGCCATATTGAGCAAATAGGTATGCGTGGAATTGGCGTTGTAGGTATGTCTTTCTGTGGGGTGCAGGGTGCTCTAGTTGTTGGAAATAAGTACACTAAATACATGGTTGACAACAATAAATCAGAGGCAGGAATTGAAAATGAAGTTTTAGGTTGTAATACTCTTTGTGAAGAAGATGCAATAAGAGCACTTGCAATGCTTAAGGCTGCAATGGCAGGAGAAGAAGTAGTGGCAGCAGAAAGAAAATGGGATCCGAATGTTAAGGAAAACAATCTTGAAGCTGTTGAGAAATCATCTTTAGTTTCAACTGAAAGAGTTGAAAATGAAACTTCAATTCCAGAAAGCAAAAAAAGATTAGATAAATATTCAACCAAATAAGGAAGGAAAATATAATCCAATCATCCATAATAAGGATAATTAGATTATACGAGATACAATGAAATACGGTGATAAGATAATAGAAATGTACGGAGTTATAGTAGAAGTGCATGATGGAAGTGTTTCAATTGATCTAAAAGGAAGATTAGGCTTCATTAAAATACCAATGAGGATGCTGATTACAGACTATCCTGTGAAATTAGGTCAAGAAGTCGGTTTTAGAACGAGTTTTATTGAGGTTCTTGCTGAAGAACCTAATGAAAAATATGTTAGTAAAATAGAGACGAGAAACAGAAAGGAAGGTAAGTATAATGAGGTTAAAAACAGTTAAAGGGTTACAATCAGAAATATTTGTACCAATTACACCTCCACCAGTTTGGACACCGGTAACAAAACCATTGAATGAAATGAGAATTGCTTTTGCAACTGCTGCAGGAGTTCACTTAAAAACAGATGATAGATTTAATTTAGCAGGAGATTTTACATTTAGAGCAGTTCCAGGAGATGTGAATTCTCAAGATTTAATGGTATCCCATGGTGGATATGATAACGGAGACGTTAATAAAGACATAAATTGTATGTTCCCTATCGATAGATTAAGAGAACTTGCAGCTGAAGGCTTTATAAAAGAAGTTGCTCCAATGCATTATGGGTTTATGGGCGGCGGCGGAAATCAAGATAAGTTTAAAAATGAAACTGGTCCTGCTATTGCGAAGTTACTAAAAGATGAAGGCGTAGACGCGGTAGTCTTAACCGCTGGCTGAGGAACTTGTCATCGTTCTGCTGTACTCGTACAGAGAGCGATAGAGGAATCAGGGATTCCTACGATAGTTATTGCAGCATTACCACCAGTAGTTAGACAAGCTGGAACACCAAGAGCGGTTGCACCACTTGTTCCAATGGGAGCAAATGCTGGAAAACCAAATGATAAAGAAATGCAAACAGGCATATTGAAAGCTACTTTGGAACAGCTTATAGCTATACCATCAGCTGGAAAAATTGTTCCATTACCATTTGAGTACGTAGCAAAAGTTTAATTAAAAATTAGGAATGTTTCCAAATTTAATTTTGAGACATTCCTAATAATAAAATGGATTGTGGTGAGATGTATGGAAAATGAGATTGAAATTAGGAAATTATTGATTAAAACTTATCATATTCAAAAAGTAGAATTTGCTAAAAGAACTTTCATCCAAGATAAAACATTGTATTTAAGAGAAAATTTAAAAATAGATTTAATACAAGAAGATATGGATATTATAAAATGTATTGATGTAAAAATAGTAAATCCAAAACAACATGATTTTTTTGTGAATAGCATTATGGATTTTTCACCAATAGCAACAAAGGTTTTAGGGAAAATTGGTGATGGAATAACACATACTCTTACAGGAGTCTATGTTATGCTCACGGGCATAGATGAAATGGGAATTCAAGTAGCTGAATTTGGATCTTCAGAAGGTATTTTATCTGAGCAAGTAGTGTTTGGGCGTGCAGGTACTCCAAATGCAACAGATATTATAATTCATGTAGATGTAGTGCTAAGGGATGGTATGGGATCAGTGAGGATAGGACCTACAGCAGCGCATAGGGCCAGTGATAGATTAGTTCAGGAGATAAGGGAATATTTAAAAAAAATGAATGGTAAATCATATGATGAAAAGTTTGAATATTTCGATAAAATAAAACTTGGCAAAAAGAAAGTAGTTGTTATAAAACAGGTAGCTGGTCAAGGTGCAATGTATGACACGCAACTACTAGGAAAAGAACCAGGTGGCTTTGAAAGTGGTAGATCTATTATAGATTTAGGAAATGTACCAATAATACTAAGTCCAAATGAATATAGAGATGGTGCTTTAAGGGCTATGCATTAATTTTCACCTAATCTGTCTTTAAACTTAATAATCCAGATGAGGAGGATTACTATGGGAGTTGGTCCATCTACAAAGGAAACAACATTGCATCATTTTAGAGATCCATTACTGGATGTTATATCCAAGGATGCAGATATTGATTTGTTAGGCATAATTATTGTTGGAACGCCTCAATCTAATGAAGATAAAGTATTTGTTGGACAAAGGGCAGCAGCATGGGCAGAGGCTATGAGAGCTGATGGTGTTATTATATCCGTAGACGGATGGGGTAATAGCCATGTAGATTATGCCAATACTATAGAAGAAATTGGAAGGAGGAACATACCTTTAGTAGGGCTTAGTTTTGTAGGTACACAAGCACAATTTGTGATTACCAATAAATATATGGATACCATCGTTGATTTTAATAAATCATCAGAGGGTATTGAGACCGAAGTAGTAGGAGAAAATACAGTTTGCGAATTAGATGCGAAAAAAGCAGTGGCACTTTTAAAACTTAAAATGAATAGGAAGATGAGGCGATAAATTATGAAAGCAATGAGAATGATTAATGCAGTAGACTCACATACTATGGGAGAACCAACAAGAATTATAACTGGGGGAGTCCCAGTTATTCCAGGAAAAACTATGCCTGAAAAAAAAGAATACTTGGAAAAACATTTGGATTATTTGAGAACAGCAATTATGCTTGAACCAAGAGGCCATAATGACATGTTTGGATCCATTATTACTGCTCCAACAATGCCAGAAGCTGATTTAGGAATTATTTTTATGGATGGTGGCGGATATTTAAATATGTGCGGTCATGGGTCTATAGGAGCTTCAACAGTAATAGTAGAAACCGGAATGGTTCCTATGGTAGAACCTTACACATACTTAACTTTAGAAGCGCCAGCAGGACTAGTTAAAGCAAAAGTAAAAGTGGCAAATGATAGAGTAAAAGAAGTTTCTATTGCAAATGTACCTTCTTTTCTTTATAAAGAGAATGTAGAGCTAGACGTTCCTGAAATAGGGAAAATTACTTTTGATATTTCTTTTGGAGGAAGCTTTTTTGCACTTGTTAAATCTTCTGACCTAGACATTGATATTTGCCCTGAAAATGCAAATAAATTATGTGACGCAGGCATGAAAATATTGCATGCAATTAATGCATCTATTCCTGTACAACATCCATTACTTTCTCATATAAACACAGTGGATTTGGTTGAAATATATGGACCTGCTAAAAATCCAAAGGCTACTCTTCAAAATGTAGTTGTTTTTGGACAAGGGCAAGTGGATAGATCACCTTGCGGAACAGGAACAAGCGCTAAACTTGCATATTTATATGCAAAGGGAAAATTAAAACAAAATGAAGAGTTTATATATGAGAGTATTATTGGAACCATGTTTAAAGGTAAAGTACTGGAAGAAGTGCAAGTAGGTGAGTTCAAAGGCATCATTCCTGAAATAACAGGTAGTGCATATATCACTGGATTCAATCAATTTGTCATTGATGGAGAAGACCCCTTGAAATATGGATTTACGCTATAAATCATAGCTTAAATTTAGTAAAAAATGTTATTGCAACCCGTTAGTCTAATAAATGAATAATTTGTAGACTCTTAAAATATAATATAGCTCTAAATTGCAATAACAAGTTGAACTTGTTTGTGCGAAACAGTGTTTTGATGTATTATGCTGCATAAGTTAAATCGAGTTGTGCTTCGAAGAGAGCTTCTGGTGGAGGCAAAAGTTGAAATAGAAGCAATAGCAAACCTAATTTAAGAGAAATAGTTTAATAAACTATTAAGAGGAGAGAGAAGTTATGAAATGGGGAAAAGATAAAAGTGATGTTTTACAAAGTCCCAAAAGGGAATATGGATTAGAAACGTTTGTATTTATTGCCATTATAGTTGGAACGACTTGGTATTTGCAGTCTATTATGGGTATTGGCCCTATGTTTAGTACAATAATGAAAACGTCCTACAGTTTGTTTATAGAAACGGTATTGTATATAACTGCAATTTGTACTATTATGGGAGCATTTGGCGCATTATTAGCTGAATTTGGAGTAGTGGCACTTTTGCAAAAGGTTATTTCTCCAATTATGAGACCAATTTATGGGTTGCCTGGAGCAGCATCATTAGGTATATTAACTACGTTTCTATCTGATAATCCAGCGATTTTAGCTTTGGCTGCGGATAAAAACACCCGCAAATACTTCAAAAAATATCAGCTCCCAGCCCTTTGCAATATTGGGACTGCATTTGGAATGGGATTAATAGTATGTACCTTCATGATTGGGCTTGGGACTGAATATGCGACCCCAACATTAATTGGTTTCATAGGAGCTGCAGGGGGAAGCATAGTAAGCACAAGACTAATGCTCTTTGGAACCAAAAGACATTATAAGAAACTTGGTCAGTTTGATGAAATGAATCAACTTGAGGGCTCTGATGATGTTATGCCGATTGTTGACGAGAACACAAAGGTTGTTGTAATCACAAAAAAATCCTTGTTTAGTCGAGTTATGGATGCCATGCTGGAAGGTGGCAAGATGGGAATAACTATTGGCGTAGGAATAACGCCAGGAGTTCTTTGTATATGTACGGCTATTATGATTTTGACATTTGGACCTGGAGTTGGCGCTGATGGAATGGCGGCATACACAGGCGCGGCGTATGAAGGAATTGCAGTTTTGCCCAAATTTGGTGAATTGATATCCCCAGTTACAACTGTGCTATTTGGATTCCAAGATGGAAGTAATATTGCATTCCCAATAACAGCTTTGGGTGCAGTTGGAGCTGCAATTGGCCTTGTTCCATCTATGCTGGCAAAAGGTTTAGCTGGTCCTAATGAAATCGCTGTATTTACAGCAATGGGTATGTGTTGGAGTGGTTATTTAAGCACGCATATCTCGATGATGGACACACTAGGTAAAAGAGAGTTGATTCCTCATGCTTTAACTGCGCATACATTTGGTGGATTGGCGGCAGGTATTATAGCTCATTATATATTCCTATTAGTAGGTTAAGTATTTAATTAATAAAAAAACCCATAAAATAGATTGTTAAAAAACCTATAAAATAGACTTAAAAAGCCTATATTTATAGGTTTTTTTTAATAAACATGCAGGATTGTTTTGAAATCAATAATAATATTATTGACATAAACTATTTAACAATTGTATAATAAAAAAAAGGTTTTAGAAAAGTAAGCGTCAAATTACTCGCACCTTAACAATAACGAATTTTTGTGAGACAATCTTCCTGAGCGAGATAAACAATCTCGAGAAGGAGGATTGTCTTTAATTATGAATAAACTACAGCGAAAGGATCAACATCAACTTTGGTTGACCCGAATTAGTGACTTGGCAGATAGTGGTCTCACTCAAACCAAGTGGTGCAGTGAAAAAAACATTCCAATCAGTACTT
>Ga0209386_1000169_pt1 | contig 33885 bp, 31 predicted proteins | sample NGEPertwo_FD_184510 | JGI IMG/M metagenome (GOLD analysis project Ga0209386, IMG submission 184510) | Arctic peat soil microbial communities from the Barrow Environmental Observatory site, Barrow, Alaska, USA - NGEE Permafrost154B-two... | ecosystem: Environmental > Terrestrial > Soil > Wetlands...
GCGCCGGTCGACATGTTCCCGCAGACGCACCACATCGAGACGGTCGCCCTGTTCACGCGCGACGCCTGACGACGAGCGGCGGCCGGTCAGGCTGCGCCCGCCGGCCCCCCGCCCCGCCGCAGCTTCTGCCACAGCAGGTCACCGTTGACGGCGAGGAAGGCCACCGAGAGCAGTGGAAGCGCCGGCAGCGCCGTCCACCACATCGCCGCCGCGATCGTGGCCAGGAACGAGACGACCATGGCCACGGCGCTCCACCCCACGCGCAGCCCGAAACGTCTTGCCGATCCCAGGTAGAGCGCCAGGAAGATGACGTCGCTGATCCCCAGCCCCGTGTAGGCCTCGCTGTAGGTGTAGCCGGCCCACGTGACGGCGACCGTGAAGTAGCCGACCACCACCGGCCCCTTGTCGAGGATGGCCTTGGTGGGGCCCGCCGCCACGCTCACGACGTCGACGGCCGCCGAGACCACGGCGGCGATCACGATCCAGCTCAGCTTCTCGAGCTCCTCGGCGATCCAGATGCCCAGGGCGGCCGCAGCCGCGACCTTGGCGACGTTGGCGAGCGGCACCCAGCCGAGCCAGACGAAGAGGATGGCCAGCGGCAGGGCCGCCGCCGTCAGCAACGGCAGGCGGCGGCCCAGCGCGTGCAACGGCAAGAGGCCCCACACCAGCACGGCGACCAGCGAGAGCACCAGCGCCGAGGAGAGCATGATGTCCGCCCTGACCGGCGGCGCCGGGAGCCTGCTGCTGAGGAAGCCCCAGACGACGATGAGGGCGCCCGCGACGACAGCCGGCGCCAGGCGCTTCATGGCCTTAGTCCGGCCCGCGACGGGGCCCTTCGGGCTTGCGCGGACCGCTCAATAGCGCTTCGCCGATCAGTACGGCGGGATGTTGTCGTACCACTCGCCGAGACGGCGGAACGCACGCCAGAAGGCAGCCTTGAGGCGCTGCTCGTCGAGGGAGGCGTCGATGTCGGGGGTCACGAGCACCTCGGCGCCCGGCGTGAACTCCACGATCTTGCCGGGCTCGTAGGCAAGCTCGCGGGCGAGGGGGACCTTGGCGCCGTTGAGCGCCTGCACGGTCTCTTCGCCCATGGCGACGATGAGCTTGGGGTTCACGATGGCGAGCTCGCGGCGCAGATGCTCGAGGCACTTGGCCTCGGGCTTGCCGCCGCGCACCTCCCCGCACTTGACGACGTTGGTCCCGTAGAGCTGGAGCGGATCGATCTTGAGCCGCTGGCAGCTCTTCATGAGCGCCGTGCCCGCGCGCCCGAAGAACGCCACGCCCTCGTGCAGCTCGGACGGTCGCGCCTGGTACTTGAGCATGAAGATGTCGGCCATCGGGTGGCCGGAGCCGATCACCGGCATGGTGCGCGCGTGGCTGCACCTGGAGCACCTGAGGATCTCGCCGGTGAGCTCGTTGATCTCCGAGATCGCCCGGGTCAGGTACTTGTCGTAGATCTCATTGGGTTGCGCCACGCGGTACCTCAAGTTCGGGGTGTCCGCTAGGTAGTTCGCGCCTGTCCGGCCAACTCCTCGCGACCTCTCCGCAAATCCGGGGCGGGACGCATTATCCGCGCGCTATGCAGGGGAATCATCCTGCCCCGCGCCCCGGGACGGCCCGCCGATGGTGGTCTGGATGAACTTGAGCGATTGAAGGTAGATGAGGCTCCTCGGGCGGCGCACGATGCGGCTCTCGGCGAGAGCCGCGACGAAGTCCCTCGGCCCGGAGAAGTCGTCGATGCCACACAGGGCCGTGCCGATGCCGGGGAGCACGTGCGAGTCGCTCCCCGCGGCCGCCGGGATGCGGTAGCGCTGGGCGAAGCGCGCGGCGAGCTCGTTGAACCCGGGGAAGGCGAGGCGCGAGTTGAACACTTCGAGCACGTCGATATCGGCGACGTTGGCGCGCAGCACCTGAGGACTGGGGATGGTGTGCAGGCGGTCGAACGGGTGCGGCACGTACACGACGCCGCCCTGTGCCTTGATGGCGGCGATCGTCTCGGCGAACGTCATGCCGCCGGGGATCGTCCGCTCCAGGAACAGGCCGATGACCTCGCCTTCGCTGCTCTTGACCTCCTCCCCGACGATCACACGTACTCCGTAGCGGTCGGCGATCTCGCGCGCCTCGAGGCCGCCGGCGGCGCTGTTGTGGTCGGTGATGGCCACGACGTCGAGCCCGACCTCGCGGGCCCGCTCGAGGATGTCGGCCACCGGCATCACGCAGTCCTTGCTGTGGTGCGTGTGGATGTGGAAGTCGGCGAACAACTCGCGCTGCTGGCGACGGCGGCGCGGCAGCGGCTGCCGCCGCCTCCCCGCCACCTGCTCGTAGACGCCCTCGATCTCGCCGGCCACACGCTCCCAGTCGTAGCGGCGCACGGTGCGCAGCCCCTCGTCCGCCAGGCGGCTGGCAAGCGTCGGGTCGTCGAGCAGGCGCCGCAGGGCGGCGGCGAGCTCCCGCGGCCGGCGCGGTGGCACGAGCAGGCCATCGGCGCCGTCGTAGACGACCTCGTCGTAGCCGGGCAGCCGCGAGGCCACGACAGCCGCGCCGCAGGCCATGGCCTCGAGCAGCGCCACCCCGGCGGTCTCGGGGCCCAGGGACGGCGCGCAGAACACGTCGGCGCGCCGGTACAGATCCGGCATGGCGGCGTCGGCCACGCGCCCGAGAAAACGCACGCGACCCGCGAACGCGGGCGGAACGAGCCGCGCGTAGCGCCGCTCCTGCCGGTCCGCGCCGCAGACGTCGAGCGTGAGCTCAGCAGCGCGGTCGTCGAGATAGCGGAGCGCGCGCAGCAATACGCCGAGACCCTTGCGCCGCGACTCGACGCCGGCGAAGAGCACGCGGAGCGGGCCGGGCTCCCTGCCGTCGTCGGCCCGGAAGCGCTGCAGATCGACGCCCGGCGGGATGACGCGGTAGGCGCCGGGAAAGGTGAGCGCGGCCGTGTCCCTCGTCGCCCGCGAGGAGGCGACGGCGGCGTCGAGCGAGTCGAAGAGACGCCGCAGTTGCGGCCGCGTGGCCCAGAACGGCGCCATGCGCTCCGGGTTCGCGTGAAACGTCGCCACCAGAGGGCAGCCGGCGTGACGCAGCGCCGTCCATCCGAGGCCGGGGACGAACGGCTCGTTGAGGTGCAGGACGTCGAGATCCTCGGCCTCGAGCAGCACGTCGATGTTGGCGATCAGGTCCGCCGGAGCGGCGATGAGCTTGAGCGAGCGGCTCTCGCGCACCGCGTAGGTGGCGCCGGCGAAGAAGAAGCGCGGGTACGGCTCGTCCGGCAAGAAGACCGTCGGCTGCTCGCCGGTGAGCACGGCCTGCACGCGGCGCTGCGCCTCGCCGACCGCGAGCCGGTCGTCGCTGGGGGCGATTACGGTGACGCGGTGGCCGCGCGCCGTGAGCTGCTCGACGAGCGCCTCCACCTGGCGGTTCACGCCCGAGGGCGTCGTCCAGAGAAAGGGCGTGAGGATGCCGATCTTGTGGCCCATGACGCCCATGCTACCGCACGTAGCCGGGCAGGCGCCGCGGGCGTCAGCCCTGGCAGACGGCGGTGGCGCCGGGACCCTCGCCGGCGATGAACTCCTCGGTCATGCGACGACACTGATCGTCGGGATGCTGCACCGGCGGCGACTTCATGAAGTAGGAGCTGGGGCCCTCCAACGAACCGACCAGACCGCGATCGAGCCCGATCTTGGCGCAGCGCACGGCGTCGATGACGATGCCCGCCGAGTTGGGCGAGTCGACGACCTCGAGCTTGAGCTCGATGTTGAGCGGTACGTCGCCGAACGTACGGCCCTCCATGCGGATGTAGGCCCATTTGCGGTCGTCCAGCCATTCGACGTAGTCGCTCGGGCCGATGTGGACGTTCTTGGCGCCCATGTCGTAGTCGAGCTGGCTGGTGACGGCGTTGGTCTTGCTGATCTTCTTGGACTCGAGGCGCTCGCGCTCGAGCATGTTGAGGAAGTCGGTGTTGCCGCCCACGTTGAGCTGGCTGGTGCGCTCGAGCTTGACGCCGCGCTCGCGCATGAGACGAGTGAGGACGCGGTGCACGATGGTGGCACCGACCTGGCTCTTGATATCGTCGCCGATGATCGGCACGCCGGCCTCGACGAAGCGCTTCTGCCAGTACGGCTCGCGGGCGAGGAACACCGGGATGCAGTTGACCATAGCGCAGCCGGCGGTGAGGATCTGCTCCGCATACCACTTGGTGGCCTCTTCGCTGCCGACGGGGAGGTAGTTGACCACGACGTCGGCCTGCGTCTCCTTGAGGATACCGACGATGTCGGCGGTAGGACCAGGCGCCTTCTCGATGATCTGCGAGAGGTACTTGCCGAGGCCGTCGTGGGTCATGCCGCGCGCGACCTTGACGTCCTTCTTGGGCACGTCGCAGAACTTCACGGTGTTGTTGGGCTTGGTGAAGATAGCCTCGCTGAGATCCTTGCCCACCTTGTTCTTGTCGATGTCGATGGCGGCCACGAACTCGATGTCGCGGATGTGGTAACCGCCGAGCACAGGGTGCATGAGGCCGGGGACGAAGTCCGTCTTCTTGGCGTTCTTGTAGAACTCAACGCCCTGCACGAAGGATGAGGCGCAGTTGCCGGCGCCGATGATCGCAACGCGTACCGGATTACCCAAGATCCGTCTACCTCCACTTGCAGCGGCCGCGTGCGCGGCCGCCTCGATGCGCACCGCCCGCGGGCGTGCGCAACACTCCCCGCGGGCTCAACGCTAACGCGCGAGAGTATATCACGCAGTCGCGCGGAGCTTGCGCATCACGTGGACCATGCGGTGCAGCACGGTCAGCGAAGTCAGCACCGCGAGCAGGTACACGACCCAGACGAGCACGCTCGCCTCGCCGAGGCGCCAGCCGGAGCAGAGGAGGCCGACGCCGAGCACGACGATGCGCTCCGGGCGCGACATGAGACCCACCTTGCAGTCCACGCCGAGCGCCTCAGCGCGGGCGCGCGTATACGAGACCATCTGAGCCGCCCCCATGAACACCAGGACGGCGGCCGTGGGCCACCACTCCCCTTGACGCGCGAAATACACGGCGAGAGCCCCGGAGACCAGGAGCTCGGAGATCCGGTCGGTCGTCGAGTCGAGGAAGGCGCCCGCCTTCGTGGGTCCCACACCGGCGCGCGCCACGGCGCCGTCGAGGGCGTCGCAGATCGCCGCGAGGGCGAGCACGAGCGCCGCCCACACGAAGTGGCCGGCGAGGACGATCGGCACCGCGCCGACGTGCAGCAGCAGACCGAAGAGGGTGAACATGTCGGCGGTGAGGCCGATCCCGGCGAGCACGACGCCGACCTTGAAGAAGCCGCGGCGCGCTCCGTCGGTGTACCGGGTCTTGAGGTTCGCCACGTCAGCCGTCGCGCTCGCGCACCGTCACGGCGCGCGTGCCTGTGACGTCGCTCGTCTGGACACTGGCGGCGAGGACGTAGGCCGCCAGCAGCACGAGCACGCTGCCGACCGCGTCGACGAAGAAGTGGTTGCCGGTGGCGACGATGACGAGGAGCACAAGCGCCGGATACGCGAAGCCGCCCCACCGCAGCCAAGTTTGGCGCGCCAGCATGAAAAGGGCGAGCGCCAGGAAGAGCGCATAGGCGAAATGGAGGCTGGGCATGGCCGCGAAGGGGTTGGCGAGGAAACCGTTCTCGAAGATAGACGGCCGTTTGCCCTGCAGGTAGCTGATGTCGGCGATGCCGGAGGTGAAGATCATGCGCGGCGGCGCCGTGGGCAGCAGGAAGTAGAGCAGGACCGCCATGAAGTTCATGGCGAGGAACCAGTTGCGGAACTGCGGCCAGCGGCTGCGGCGCTGCGTGAAGATCCATATCATGGCGCCCATGATGAGCGGCAGATGCAGGGCGCCGTACGACCAGACGAGGAAGTCCATGAGCGGCGGGAACGCGCTGACACGGCCCTGGACCCACGGCTCCCAGAACATGCCCATGGCTTTCTCGAGGTTCATGAAGAAGAGGCCGTTGGCCATGGCGACGGCCTCTCGGCCGACGACGACGGCGCGAGAGATGTCGTAGGCCGCGTAGCAGGCGAGCATGATGAGGCCCTGGCGCAGGACGTCCTCGCCGCTGCGGGGGGCGAGCGAGAAGCGGGCGACGTCCAGAAGGCGGCCCACGGTGGGCTTCATGCGGCCGTTCACGGTGTGGGGGCTCCCGTCAGGTGAAGTGCGTCACAGTGGCCCATATCCAGAGAACGATAGCAGAGCGGCGAGCGCCTGGGCAACTGTTCTGGAGGCGCCACGTGCTGCCGCGGGAAGACTGGTGGGCCGTGAAGGATTCGAACCTTCGACCTTGGGATTAAGAGTCCCCTGCTCTACCAACTAAGCTAACGGCCCACAGGTGGCGACGCGATATGGTACCAGCCGCCCGCCGTCCTGCCAAACCGGCGGTCACTCCCCGAACACGTGGCGGCCGGCGACCGCGTAGCCCTCTTCCTGGACGGCCGCCTCGATCGTCTCGAGCGTCACGTCGCCGGTCTCGAAATCGACGGCCACACTCTTGGCGTCGACGTCCACGGCCACCGACCGGACACCGGCCAGGGCACCCACCGCGCCTTCGATCGCCATCTTGCAGTGATTGCAGGAGACGCTCGGGACGTTGAGTACTGCATGTGTCTCGCTCATGATGATTCCTCCCCGTCGGCGGGTCTGCCGAGCTCTGCGAGCCTGTACGTGACGGCGCGGCCATCCCCGTGATCCACCGTGACGCTGTCGACAGGCGCCAGCAGCTCGACGACCTTGCCCTCGCCGCCGGGCGTCGTGATGATCGCGCCGCGCTTGGGCGCCCGCTTGCGGAACGACACGTAGACCTGGTGCTCGTACTTGAGACAGCACATGAGGCGGCCGCAACAGCCGGAGATCTTGGTGGGGTTCAGCGGCAGGTTCTGGTCTTTGGCCATGCGGATGGACACGGGCTCCTGGTTGCCGGCGAAGGTCGCGCAGCAGAGGCTGCGGCCGCAGGGGCCATAGCCGCCGACGATGCGCGACTCGTCGCGGGCGCTCACCTGCTTGAGCTCGACGCGCCGCTTGAGGCGCTCGTTGAGCTTGCCGACGAGCTCGCGGAAGTCGACGCGCTCCTCGGCGAAGAAGGTGATCATGATCTTGCCGCCTTCGAAGGCCTGGCGCGCCTCGACGACCTTCATGTCGAGGCCGAGCTCGGCGACGATCTGCCGGCAGACGCGCTTGGCCTCGAGCTCGTCGTCGCGGTGGGAGGCGACGGCGTCGAGGTCGCCTTGCGTGGCCTTGCGGCGAATCCGCTTGAGGCCACGCGGCGCCTGCTCGGGCGGCACCTCGTCGGGCCCTTTGACGAGCCGCCCGAAATCGACGCCCCGGGTAGTGTCGACGACCACGCGATCGCCCGGCACGACCTCGAGAGAGCCGGCGTCGAACTGGTAGACCTTGCCGCCGCCGCGGAACACGACGCTGGCGATCCTAGGCACTCTCTGCGACCTCCTCGAAGCGCGCGAACAGCGCTTGCAGCGCGAGCTTCTGATCGATGTTGAGATACAGATCCTTGCGGGTCCGGGCCACGACGCCCATCAGGCGCGCGTAGTACTCCGGTGTCGCCACGGCCGCCCTGGCGAGCTCGTCGGCGCGGTCGCAGTTCCAGAGTACATCGGATGCCCCACAGGCGACCACCCAGAGGTCGCGCACCCAGGCGCCGAGGAGGTCCACCGCGTCCTGCGCGGCGAGGCGGCGGAGCCGCGTCTCTTCTCGCTTCGCGCGCTCCTCGGCTTTCTTGACGTACCAGTCGCGGTCGCGCTTGTCCTGGAACTGGCGCTCCAGCTCGGCGACGCGCACCTTGAGCTGCTCCTGCGCGTCGTCCTTGATCTGCTTCTGATGCCGTTCGAGGACACCGATGAAGGCCCGCTGCGCATCCGCGGCCTTGTCGCCGCGCACGCCGGCGAGCAGCAACGCGACCTGCTTCAGGTACTCCGCCCGGCGGTCGGCGTCGCCCGCCAGCCGCGCGGCGCGCTCCACGGCGCCGCCCGAGAGACGCGCGAGCGCTTCGGCCGCGACGCCGTCGAGGCCGTGGCTCTCGCGCAGGTACGCTGCGACAACCGCGTCGCTCAGGGGTCGGAACTCGACCAGCTGGCAGCGGGACACGATCGTCGGCAGCACGCGCTCGAGACGGTCGGTGACGAGCAGGAAGTACACGTAGTCCGGTGGCTCCTCGACGCTCTTGAGCAGCTTGTTGGCCGCCGCCGGGTGCAGGTACTCCACCTCGGGGATGATCCACACGCGTCGACTCCCGGAGAACGGCTTGAGCCCGAGATCGGCGATCACCGGCCCCACCTGCTCGAAGCGGATGAGGTCGCCTTCGCGCTCGACCACGTGCAGGTCGGGGTGGATACCGCGGCGCGCACGTTCGCACTCCGCGCAGGCGCCGCAGCCGCCGCAGGCGCTGACGAGCGCCACGGCGAGCTCGCGCGCGAAGGCCGTCTTGGCCAGGCCCTCGGGGCCGCTCAGCAGGTACGCGTGGCTGAGAGTGCGCTCGCGCAGGGCGCGCGCGAACATCTCTTTGGCCTTGTCCTGGCCGAGGACGTCGTCGAACACGGGGCGCCCTCAGCCGCCGAGCCGCAAGCCGGCGGCGGCGATCGCCTCGAGCGCCGCGGCCTCCACGGAGGCGGCGACGATGTCGATGTCGCGGAAGCCGTCGATCAGACGCACGCGCTCCGGGAAGCGCCGCGCCACCACGGCGAAGCCGGCGGCGACGCGCTGCTGGAGATCGAGGCCTTCGGCCTCGATGCGGTCGGGCGCGCCGCCGGCGCGCGCCAACCCCACGAGCGGATCGACGTCGAGGACGATCGTGAGGTCAGGCAGCAGGCCGCGCAGACCCGGCTCGTTGACGGCCAGCACCGCGTCGATGCCCAGTCCGCGGGCGAAGCCCTGATAGGCGAGCGACGAGTCGATGAAGCGGTCGAGGACGAGCACGCGGCCGGCGCCGAGGTCGGGCAGCAGCACGCGCTCGACGAGCTCGGCGCGGGCCGCGGCGTACAGCAGGGCCTCGGTCCAGGGCGCCAGCGCCTCGGGACGGTGAAGGAGAACGTCGCGGACGGCCTCGCCGGTCGCGGTGCCGCCGGGTTCGCGGATCACGGCGCCCGGGGCGGACGACGGGCCGACCGGCAGCCCGCAGGCGGCGAGGCGCTCGCAGAGAAGCGCCGCCTGCGTGCTCTTGCCGCAGCCGTCGCAGCCCTCAAGCGTGATCAGCACGCCGCTCCGTTCGCTCACGCCGGTCTCCCTCGTGGTCTGCCCGGGAAGGGCTCGCGCTCAGGCGTTCTTCTTGGCGCGCGAGCGGTACTTCTCTTTGCTCGGGCAGTCGATGTCGACGCAGAGTACCCACGGGCGCCCGCGGCCGCCGGCGCCCACGACCTTGATCTCGGGCCAGCCGCACTCGCCGCAGGTCTTGCCGGTGGGGGTGATGGCGCCGCGCTGCGGCAGCGGGAAGGTCTGGCCGCAGCCGCGCCGTGGGCGCTCTCCTTCGGCTGCCGGCTGCGGCTCGGCGCCCTCTTTGCCGACGCAGGCGGCGAAGCGCTTGCCGGTCTTGCCGCGCAGCACGCGCAGCTGGCCGCCGCAGTTCTTGCACTCGCCCAGCGTGAGATCCTCGCGCACGCCGCTTTTGATGCGCTCGCGGATGTCGGCGACGTGGCCGTCGAGGAGCTTCCAGGCCTGCTCCAGCATGTCCTGGCTCTCGGCCACCACCTGGTCGCGCCGCAGTTCGCCCTCACTGATGCGGGTCATCTGGTCGTCGAGCTTGGCCGTCATCTGCCATGACGAGATGTCGACGGGCGCCTTTTTCATGGCGGCATCGAAGGCCGTGATCAGCGCGACACCGAGCTCCGTGGGCTCGACGGGGTTGTCGCGCACGTAATTGCGGTCGTAGAGGTGCTGGATGATGTCGGCGCGGGTGGCCTTGGTGCCCAGGCTGAGCTCCTCCATCTTCTCGATGAGCGGACCCTGACCGTAGCGCGACGGGGGCTGCGTCTCCTTGCTCTCGTTGCGCAGGTCGCGCACCTGGAGAACGTCGCCCGGCTGCAGCGCGGGCAGCGGCCGGTCGCGCTTGGCGGCGTACTTCTCGTAGACCTCGAGGAAGCCCGGCGAGGCCACGCGGCTGCCGCGTGCGAGGAAGGGCTCGTGGCCTATGCGCACGTCGACACGCTGACCTTCGATCACCGCGGCCGGGAGAAGCGTCGCGAGAAAGCGGCGCACGACGAGGTCGTAGACCTTGGCCTGGTCGCCGCTGAGCTCCTTCTTGGGCACCCCCACCGGATAGATGGGCGGGTGGTCGGTGGTGCGCTTCTTGCCCCTGGTGGGCGTGTACTTGCCCTGCTTGGCCAGGCGCGCAGCGGTGGTGGCGACAGGCTGCCAGCCGGCCAGGGCCTCGAGGCTGCCGCGCAGGTCGAGCGACGGCGGGTACACCGTGTTGTCGGTGCGCGGGTAGCTGATGAGGCCGTCGAGGTACAGCGACTCGGCGGCACGCATGGCGCGCGCCGGCGACGCGCCGCCACCGGAGGCGGCGCTCATGAGCGCCGTCGTGTTGAACGGCGCCGGCGGCGCGACCTTGCGCGGCTCCGCCTTGTAGGCGGTGACCTCGGCGGTCTCGGCCTGGGCGCGCCCGAGCGCGGTCTCCATGGCCTCGAGGGAATCGAAGCGCCCCTTGGCGTGCGCCACCTCGACGGTGTCGTCGCCGCGCGTCAGCGTGGCCTTGATCTCCCAGTAAGGGACCGGCACGAAGGCGCGCCGCTCCAGCTCGCGGTCGACGACCAGGCGCAGCGTGGGCGATTGCACACGACCGACCGACAGGTAGTCGGAGCCGTAGCGGTACGAGGCCAGCGACATGAAGCGCGTGAGCACGGCGCCCCAGATGAGGTCGATGTCCTGGCGCGAGTGCGCCGCCTCGGCCAGGTTGAAGTCGACGGTGGACGGCTTGGCGAAGGCCACCTCGACCTCTTCGCGGGTGAGCGCCGAGTAGCGCACGCGGATGTGGCGGTCGACGGCGGCCGCCGGCAGCATGGCCTTGACGCGCGGGTCGCCCTTGTCCGCCGACGGCTCGGCCGGAGGGGCGGCCGGGGCCTTGCCGCGGCCGGCGGCGCCGGCCTTCTTCTTCTCGGGCTTGTCGTGCGGGTGGCGCTTGAGCGCGTCGCCGCGGAGGATCTCGAGCGCCTCGTGGCCGATGAGCTCGCCCTCGCGGTCGTAGTCGGTGGCGATCACGACCTCGGTGGCGCCTTTGGCCACGCTGCGCAGCGCCGCGAGCGTGCCGGCGGCGCCGCCGTCGACCACCCACGCCAGGTCGGGTCTCTCGATCATGTCGCCCAGGTACTTGAGGCTCCAGCGCCGGTAGGTGTTGGGGAACACGGTCTCCATGACGTGGCCGCGCAGGCCGATGGCGACGGCGTCGTCGTCCTTGTAGCCGAAGTGATATGACCTGACCTTCTGGCGCCCGCGGCCGTGCTCTTTGACAGTGACCTTGCCGCCGAGGATGTCGGCGATCTTGCGGGCGGCGGAATCCTTCTCTGTGACGATGAGCCTCACGGACCTACCTCAGACGAAGTGACCGGGCAGTCCCGGACGATGGGAGTTAATACCACCGCGCGGACCCCGGTGTCGAGATGACGATGGCCGCGCGGTCAGGCGAGCGACTCGAGCGCGGCCGCGCGGGTGGCGTGGATCGTGAACACGCGGTCCAGGCCGGTGATCGAGAGAACGCGCTCCACGGCGCGGCTGGCGACGACCAGGGCCATGGCCCCGTCGGCGCTGTGCACGCGGCGCACGCCGCCGATGAGCACGCCGAGCGCCGTGGAGTCGATGAACGTGACGCCGCTCAGGTCGACGACCAGCCTGTCGACGCCCGCGTCGAGGAGCTCCAGCATGCATTCCTTGAACTGAGGAGCGGTGTAGATGTCGACTTCGCCGGAGAGGGCGACGATACCGAGTCCGTCGCCCGCGCGCTCGCTGGAGACGCTGAACAGGTCGCTCACTGCCCGCCTCCCGTGCTGGACGACGGCTTAGGCGTGGGTGTGGTCTTGCTCGAGTTGGCGACGATCCACTCCCTGACCGACGGCGCGTCGGGCGAGTTCGGATCGAGTTTGAGGAACGTGGTAAAGGCGAGCAGCGCCGTGTTGGTGTCGCCGGCGCTGATGGCCACGGTCGCCATGTCGAAGAACGACTGCGCGTCCTTCGGCTTGAGCGCGGTGATCTGCCCGTAGACGCTGGTCGCCAGCTGGGGGTCCTGCAAGAACAGATAGACGCTCACGAGCTGCTGGAGCGTGTCCAGGCGCAGCTGCTTGGCGGCGGCGCCCTTCTGCTTGCTGAGAAGCTTGACGGCGCGCTTGTAGTGTTGCGCCGCGGTGCGCCAGTCGGCCTCCTGGGCGGCGGAGCCCTGCGGCTGCACGTTGGCGCGTAGCATGTAGTTCTCGGCGAGACTCCGCCAGGACGCGACGTCTTTGGGGTCGGCCTTGACGGCCGCCTGGTACCTGGCGATCTCCTTGTCGAGCTGCCCGGTGGCGGAGGTAGCGCCGCCGCAGCCCAGGTTGTTGCTCAGCGGGATCATGACCAGGAACCCGGCCATGATGAGGGCCATGAACGCGAACACCCACTTCTGCCAGAACTTCACACGTTGGCGGTCGAGCAGCACTTAGGGGGTCCCCTCTCCTGGAGCGCTGGCGGTATGCCACCAGCCTGATTCGGCGGCGCCCACCTGGACGCCTCCGGCGCGCACGCGGTCGCGCAGCTTCTCGCGCACGCCGACGGCGGCGCGCCTGATGGCCTCCGCGTCGAGGCCGGTGTAGCCGCGCTCGTGGAACAGCGCGTCGCCGCCGACCACCGTGAGCAGCACGTCGTCCTGATTGGCGCCGTAGACGAGCGCCGAATACGGTTCGTCGATGGGCGCGAAGTGCGATTTGGAGACGTCGACGGCGATGAAATCGGCGAACTTGCCCGGCTCGAGACTGCCGATGTCGTCCTGCATGCCCAGCGCCTCGGCGCCGCCCAGCGTGGCGATGCGCACGCACTTCGGCGCGTCGAGCACCGTGACGTCGCGCTCGACCGCGCGGTGCAGGAAGAGCATCGTGCGCATCTCGTCGAACATGTCCATGATGTTGCTGGAAGCTGGGCTGTCGCTGCCCAGACCGACGCGCACGCCCTCGTGCAACAGGTCGGCCAGGGGCATGACGCCGCAGCCCAGCTTGGCGTTGCTCTTGGGGCAGTGGGCGACGGCGACGTGCTTGGCCTTGAGGATGCGGATGTCGTCGCGGCTCACCTGCACGCAGTGGACGGCGAGGAAATCCGCGTCGAAGACGTCCCACTGCTGCAGATACTTGATGGGGCTCACGCCGAAGGGCTGCACGAGCATCCGCTCCCAACCCATCTTCTCGCGGTAGTCGTGGGCGAACTTGCCCGATCCGGAGCGGATGTAGGTGAGCTCCTCTTTGCTCTCCGCGACGTGGCTCATGACCTTGAGGCCGCGTTCACGCGCGAGCCCCGAGATGGCCTGATAGAGGCGGCTGGAGACGGTGTAGGGCGCGTGGGGCGCGAGGCCGACGTCGAAGCGCGGCGGCGCGGCCGCCTGCGCCTCGGCGAGACGCCGCTCGACGTCCGCCATGGTCTCGTCGAGCAGCTTGTCGTCGACCCCGAAGACCTCCAGATAGAGGCGCCCGCGCAAGCCGGCCTCGGCGGCCGCCTCGAGCGTGACGGCGCCGTAGCTCGTGTCGGCGATGGTGGTGATGCCGGACGAGATGGCCTCGAGGGCGCCGAGCTTCGCGCTTGCCAGGTACTCCTCGGGGGTCAGCGCGGCCTTCACGTCCACGAGGCTGATGATCCAGTCGCCGAACTCGGAGTCGTCGAGGATGCCGCGGAAGGACGTGTATTCGATATGACTGTGACAGTTGACGAACCCGGGCATGATCACGGAGCGGCCGAGATCGACCACCTGCGCATCCGGATGAGCGGCCGTGAGGTCGGGCGCCGGGCCCACGCCGACGATGCGCTCGCCGCTCACGGCGAGCCCGCCGTCGGCCAGCACCGGCGCCGCCACGGGCAGCACCCAGTCCGCACGGTAGATGGTGATGTCGTCGCTCGTGATGACCGCCTCGATCGTCGCTCAGGGCACACCGGGACACAGGGTCGGGCCCCGTTCGTGCGCAAGGAGTATAGGGGAGCGCCTCGCACAGTGGCAAACAGCGGCGGCGCCCGGGCTCCCCGCGCGCGGCGCGACGGCGGTATACTCGCGCTGCCAGCGACGGAAGGGGCGGCGTGCGCGAACGACCCGGGCCCAGCTTCTCGGCCGAAGTCATCACCAGCACCGTGTGGGACGCCATTAAGGGCATCCCCGGCGTGGCGGACCTCTACCGCAACCCTCTGCAGACCCTGGGCGAACGCGTCCACATGGAGCGCCACGGCCCGGTGCACCTCGGGGAGGACGACGCCGGGCCGGTCCTCGAGGTGCATCTCATCGTCGACCCGGGCGCCGGCCTCCCGGCCGTGTGCGAGGCCGTCGCGCGCGCCGGCGCGACCTACCTCGAGCGCACCACGGGCACGCCGATCACACACGTCGAGGTGCATGTGGACGACATCGCGGCCGTCGACGACGAGTGAGGGCGCTCGACCTCAGCACAAGCACCCGCGACCTGCTGGCGCCGGCCTGCCAGGGCTGCGTCTGGTGGCAGACGCTGCCCGCCGCGACTCCGGCGCCCGATCTGCGTCAGGCCTGGGAACAGGAGGCTGAGGCGGAGGCCGGCTTCTTCGGGCGCGCCCTGCTCGAAGACGGCGCCGTCGTGGGCTGGATGCACACCGCCGCCGCGCGCCTGCTGCCGCGGGCGCGCTGCCTGCCGGCCGGCCCCCCCTCACCCGACGCCTATGTCCTCACCTGTTCGCACTTCTACGACGAGGAGTACCTGCGCGGCTTCCAGTTCCTCCTCCAGGAGATCGAGGCGTCGCTCAAGCACCGCCGCGTCGCGGCGCTCGAAGCCTTTGGCCTGAGCCGCGCGCGCCCCGGAGACCCGTTCCGCGGCTACATCCGCGAGCTCAACCTGTTCCACCCCGAGGTGCTCCAGGGCGGCGGCTTTCGCAGGGTCCAGTCCAAGGGCGAGATCGCCCGCTTCCGCCTCGACCTCGCCACGCTCGTCGAAACGCCGCGCCGCAGCGTCGCCTGGGAGAGGGTGGAGGCGGCGGCGCAGCCCGTCTGAACGGCGGAGCAAGCGCGGCCGCGAGCGTCCGGCCGCCCTAGCGAAAGAGGCGCGGCAGCCGCTGCTTCCAGTCGGCGGGCAACACCGCGTCGAGCGCATCGTCGAGCGTGACGATGCCCACGAGCCGCTGCTCCTCGTCGACGACCGGGATGGCGAGGAGGTCGTACTTGGTCATGATGCGGCCGACCTCCTCCTCGTCCACGTCGGCGGCGATGTCGACGACGTCGTCCTCCATGAGCTCGGCGACGGGCCGGCCGGGCTCGGCGAGCACCAGGTCCCTGAGGCTCGCGACGCCCGCCAGCCCGCCGTCCTCCCGGGTGAAGTACAGGTAGGTCATGGCGTGCTGTTCGGGCCGCTCGTTGCGGATCCATTCGAGCGCCGCCCCCGCGGTGAAGCCCACCGGCAGGGCCACGAAGTCCGTGGTCATGAGCGACCCGGCCGAGTGCTCGGGGTGGCTGGCGAGCTTACGCAGGTCCTCTTCCCGCTTCTGGGGCAGACGTGCGAGCAGCTGTTGCGAGAGCTCGTCGGGGAGGTCGCTGAGGATGTCGGCGGCTTCGTCGGCCTCGATCTGCTCGAGCACCGCCACGGCGCGCTCGAGCGGCATGTCCTGCAGCGCCGCCGTGCGCAGCTCCTCCTCCATCTCCTGGAGGGTGTCGGCGACGAGGCCCGTGTTGAGCGCGGCCAGCACGGCCGCGCGCTCGCGCGGGCCCACCTGGCTGATCACGTCGGCGATGTCGGCCGCGTGCAGCTCGGCGAGTTCGGCAAACGCCTCGACGAAGTTGAGTTGCGAAAGCCGCAACGCGATGAGATTGACGTCCGCCCATGGCACGAAGTCGCCGCTGCGCCGCGGCAGGCGACGCGAGAGGAAACCGAGACCGAACCGTCGCGCCAGGGCGCCGGAGCTTGCGTCGACACCGCCCACGACGAGGTCGCCGTCGCGGGCCTCGAGCAGCACGTCCTGTACGCGCACGAACACGCGGCGCCGCATGTCGAGCACCTGCTTGTCGAGCACGGACTCGACAAGGGCGAGCTCGTCGCCGCGGATCGAGGCATGCTCGAGATCGGCGGCGAGGCACGAGAGGTGGAGCTTCTCGGCGTCGACGTCGATCTCCGCGACGTGCGCCCAAGACACACGATACTGGTCGTCGTCGCGCTCGACGAGGAAGCCGGTGACCACGGCGGTCTCGGAGGCGCACAGGGCGACCACATCGAGCAGCTCGCCGATCTGCGCGCCGGCGGCGTCGACCACGGTCATGTCTTCGAGTTCGGAGAGGGCGAGCGAACCTGGGTCGTCGTCCACGGAAACGAGTCACATCCTTTCGCCTGCGGGGACCCCCGCGGGACGCGGCGAGGATACCCGGGCGGCAGGCACGTCGTCAATGATTCAAGATGTTACATTCCCGTATCGTCGCGATGCCCTCGTGCGATACACTCTGCCCGTTCTTGCCCCGCATCACCATTCTGAAGGAGGACGAGGTCTATGGAAGCCGCCGCTGACGCCGGCTCGAACAACGCGCTGGAGCGCTTCTTCAAGTTCAAGCAGTGGAACACGTCGCTCAAGCGCGACACCCTGGCCGGGCTCACGACGTTCATCGTCATGTCCTACATCATCTTCGTGAACCCGAGCATCCTCGGTCTGGAGGGGAAGGGCCTGCCGTTCGCGGCCGCACTCACCTCGACCTGCCTCGTGGCCGGCGTGATGACGATCATCATGGGCCTCTTCACCAACCGCGCCTACGCCATCGCCCCCGGCATGGGCCTCAACGCAGTCGTCGCCTTCAGCCTGGTGTTGGGTCAAGGGCTCAGCTTCGAGAGCGCCATGGGCCTCATCTTCCTCGAGGGCGTGGCCATCACGATCCTCGTGCTCACCGGCTTCCGCGAGGCCATCTTCAAGGCCATCCCGCTCGAGCTGAAGAAGGCCATCGTCGTCGGCATCGGCTTCTTCATCCTGTTCATCGGCCTTGTCGACGGCGGCCTCGTCGTGGGCGGCGGCGGCACGCCGCTGTCGCTCGGGACCTTCGTCGGCGTGCCGGTGCTGGTCACCATCTTCGGCCTCGTGGTCACCATCATCATGTTCACGCGCAAGTGGCGCGGGGCCGTCATCCTCGGGATCCTCTTCTCCACGATCCTTGCGATCATCCTCAACTACGCCTACGACAAGACCTCGTTCATGGAGGGCACCGCCGTCATCCCGAGCAAGATCTTCGCGGCGCCCGACTTCAGCCTGGTGGGCGCCTTCGATTTCGGCGCCTTCGCCAAGCTCGGCGTCACCGCCGCCATCCTGTGGATCTTCAGCCTCATGCTGAGCGACTTCTTCGACACCATGGGCACGATCGTCGGCGTCGGCGGCCAGGCCGGCTACCTCGACGACAAGGGCGACCTCCCGCAGGTCAACCGGCCACTCCTGGTCGACTCGCTGGCCGCCGCGGCCGGCGGCGCCGTGAGCGCCTCGTCGGCGACCACCTACATCGAGTCCGGCGCCGGCGTGGCGCAGGGCGGCCGCACCGGCTGGGTCGCCGTGATCGTCGGCGTACTGTTCCTGCTGGCGATGTTCTTCTCGCCGATCGCCGCCGTCGTGCCGGCTTCGGCAACAGCGCCCGCGCTCATCATCGTGGGCTACCTGATGATGGCCACGCTCACCAAGGGCGAGAGCGAAGCCGAGCACGACACCAGCGAGTGCCAGGCGTCCATCAACTTCGCCAACGTCGCCTTCGGCCTGCCGGCCATCCTGATCATGACGATCATGCCGCTCACCTACAGCATCACCAACGGCATCGGCTTCGGCTTCATCGCCTACACCCTCATCCGCATCGTGCAAGGCAAGGCGCGCGAGGTGAGCTGGATGCTCTGGGCGGCCTCGGCCGGCTTCATCCTGTACTTCCTGATCCCGCTGCTCCAGGCCAAGGGCTGGGTCTGATCCGCAGGCTCACCCGCTAGGGGAGTGATCCGAGGGGCGGGCCGCCGCAGGCGGCCCGCCCCTTCTGCTATCCTTGCCGCCGCCATGTCCGTCGTCCTGCTGATCTACTTGGCGATGACCAGAAGCACCTTGGATCCGCTGGCCACCACGGTCCCGGCGTCCGGCACCATCTCGACCACCGTTCCCGGCGGTTCACCCGTGCCCCCCTTCTGCTTCACCTTCACGATGAGTCCGTCCGCCCTGAGCGTGTCCGTCGCACTCGTGGAGTCCATGCCGTACACGCTGGGGATGGTCACCGTGGACGTCGTCGGGCTCGGCGACGGGGATGGCGACGGCGAACCGCTCGACACGACGATGTTCACGGCGGACCCCTTCGCCACCTCGGCGCCGGCGGCAGGGTCCTGGCGGATGACCTCGCCGCTGGGCACCGTGGTGCTCGGCTCCGGCGTGGGCGTGCCGAGCACGAGGCCGGCGCCGGCGAGCGCCACCTGTGCCTGGTCCTGAGTCATGCCGCTGAGATCGGGCACGGTCGCCTGGGGTTTGCCGCTGCTCACCCAGTAGGTGACCGTGTCGCCGCGCTTGACCTCAGCGTCCGCCTTCGGGTCCTGTTTGAACACCTTGCCCGAACCGACGGCGCCGGACTTGCCGGGCCTCTCGAGGCCGCTGAGCTTGTTCCGGTCGAGCCAGTCCCGCACCTTCCCGGGCGTCCAGCCCCTGAAGTCATCCAGCGTGACCGTCTCGGAGCCCTTGCTGACCCAGATGTCGACCGTGTCGCCCTTGCGCAGCCTGGTGCCGCCCACGGGCGCCTGACGGCTGACGACCCCGGCGTCGTACTTGTCGGAGTACTCCTCCTGGACGCTGCCGACCTTGAAGCCCGCCTCTTCGAGCTTGGTGAGGGCGGCCGCCTGGCTCTTGCCCACCACGGTGGGCACGGCGACGCCGCCCGCACCCATGGCCCGCACCAGCCCGTAGACGGCAGCGGCGATCACGAGCAGGAGCAGGACGATCACCAACACCCACGGCCAGCGGCGACGCCTGCGGCCACGGTCGCCCGTGGTCTGGGCGAGCGGGGCGCCCGTCATCACGGACGTGGCGCCTGCGCCGGCGCCGGCCCCCATGAGCCGGGTGGCCTCGGCGCCGAGGTCGAAGGCGGCGGCGGCCACAGGCCCGCCCACCTGCGCGGAGCGCAGGTCGCGGGCGAACTGCTCGGCCGTTTGGTAGCGCTGATCGGGATCCTTGGCGATGGCCTTGAGGACGATCTGGTTGAGCGCGTAGGGCAGGCCCGGCACGAGCTGCGCCGGCTCGGCGGCCATCTCGTTGACGTGCTTGAGCGCGACGGTGACGGCGCTGTCGCCCTTGAACGGCACCGTGCCGGTGAGCATCTCGTAGATGACGATGCCGACGGAGTACAGGTCGGAACGCTCGTCGACGCGCTGTCCCTTGGCCTGCTCGGGGGCCAGATACTGGGCCGTGCCGAGGATGGAGCCAGCCTCGGTCATGCCAGAGTCCGCGGCGCGGGCGATGCCGAAGTCCATGACCTTGACGTTGCCGTGGCGGTCGAGCATCACGTTCTGCGGCTTGACGTCGCGATGCACGATGCCCGAGCGATGCGCGAACTCGAGAGCCGCCAGAAGCTGCAGCGAGATGCGCACGGCCTCGCTGCCGCCGAGGCGGCCCTGGCGGCGCACCAGGTCCTTGAGCGTCTCGCCCTCCACGTATTCCATGACGATGAAGTACGTGCCGTCGACCTCGCCCCAGTCGTAGATGCTGACGAGGTTCGCCTGGTTCAGACCGGCGGCGGCCTTGGCCTCGCGGCGGAAGCGCTCGACGAAGTTGGGGTCGTCGAGGAACCGCTGCAGCAGCACCTTGAGCGCCACGCGGCGGCCCAGAGTGAGGTCCTCGCAGAGATAGACGTCGGCCATGCCGCCGCCGCCGATCTTGCGCAGCACTCGGTAGCGGCCGCTCAGCACCTGTTCTGGCTGGAACACGTCACTCACGTCTGGTTACCTCGCTCCTTTGCTGACAGATACGGGACGGGGCGCCGGCTCCCTGCCCCGTCAGGGCAGGGACGGCTGCGCCAGAGCCGTCTTGATCACGGCGGCGGCGAGCGGCGCCGCCGCCTCGCCGCCGGTCGACTGGGTGTCTTCGATCACGACCGCGATCGCCACCTGCGGGTCTTCCGCGGGCGCGAAGGCGATGAACCACGCCAGGTTGGTGCCGTCCCCGCGTTCGGCGGTCCCGGTCTTACCCGCAACCTGGATGCCCTCCAGCGCCGCGGCCGTGCCGGTGCCGGCGTTGACGACGCGCTGCATCATGGTGTTGAGCTCCGCGGCCGTGGCGGACTTCATGGCCACCAGCCACTGCTGCGGCTGCGCTTTCTGGACCACGTCGCCCGAAGCCGCCACGACTTCCTGGGTGTAGTACGGTTTCATGACGCCGCCGCCGTTGGCGACGCCCGCGGCGACCAGGGCCATCTGCAGCGGCGTCGACAGGACCTGCTCCTGACCGCAGGCCGCCCAGGCCACGTCCAGCGGGTCCATGAAGGCGTCCGGCGAGAGAAGGCCCTTCTTGCCGTAGCGGCCGCTGGGTACGACCATGCCCTGCGGCAGCGGCAGCGGCGGCGTCTGGTAGAAGCCGAAGCGCTGCATCGACGAGACGAGCCGCTTGCGCCCCAGCAGGCTGCCGACCTTGCCGAACGTGGTGTCGATGGAGTACGTCAGCGCGGTCGTGAAATCGTGGGAGCCGAACACGTGGCCCCCGTAGTTGGTGACCTTGCCGCCGAACACGACGTAGGTGCCGGTGTCGATGAACTCTGTGTCAGGGGTGATTTTGCCGTAGTCGAGACCGGAGGTGGCCGTGACCACCTTGAAGGCCGAGCCCGGCGGGTAGAGACCCTGCGTCGGCCTGTCGAGCAGCGGCGCCTGCGGATCCTTGCTCAGCCGCGCCCAGTCGTCCTCGAGGTTGGCGGGGTCGTAGGTCGGCGCGGAGGCCGCGGCGATGAGGGCGCCCGTCTTCGGGTCGAGGACCACGATGGCGCCCTTCTGGCCGCTGAGCGCTTTCTGAGCCTCCTTCTGTACGGCCGGGACCAGGGTGAGCTGAACGCTGGCGCCCTTCGGCTTGCGCCCCAGGAGCCGGTCGATCCAGCTCTGCACGCCGAGGTCCGTGGACTGCCCGGTGAGGTCGTCGTTGAGCTCTTGCTCGATGCCGCTGCGCCCGTAGCGCACGCTGTCGTAGCCGACGAGCTGCGGCGCCAGCGTGCCCTGCGGGTAGTCGCGGTAGTAGTAGCCGGAGCGGCGCAACGCGCCGGCGATGGTGGAGCCGTCGTAGCCCAGGATGTCGCCGCGCTTGATCTTCATCTCCTTGGCGATGCCGCGCTTGTTCTCGGGCCGGCCGGCGAACCACTGGGCCCGACCAGCCATGATCCACGTGAGGTTGACGATCAGCGCGACGAAAAGGATCGCGCCGACGATGAAGATACGGGAGATGGCCTTGTTCACCGCCGCCCCCTACCCGCGCTCCGCCAGGCGACGGCGCTCGAGGTCGCTGCCTTCGCGCACCACGTTGGTGCGGTGCGAGACCATGAGCAGAAGCGCCACCAGCATGAGATTGGCGGTGATGGAGCTGCCGCCGTAGCTCACGAACGGCAACGTGATGCCGGTCAGCGGGATGAGCCGCGTGACGCCGCCGAGGATGATGAAGGTCTGCAGTCCGAAGGCGAACGCGAGTCCGGCGGCGAGCAGCTTGGAGAAACCGTCCGGCGCCCACACGGCGATGCGGAAGCCGCGCCACATGAAGAGCACGTAGACGAGGATCACGCCGGCCGCGCCGAGGAGGCCCATCTCGTTGGCGATGGCGGCGAAGATGAAGTCGGTCTGCAGGTCGGGGACCACCGGCTGGCGGTTGGCGTACAGCAGGAAGCCGCGGCCGAACCCGGCGCCCAGGATGCCGCCGTCGGCGATGGTGAACAGGGACTGCAGCAGCTGGTAGCCGGTCGTGCTGGCGTGCGGCCAGGGGTCGAGCCAGGTGGCGAAGCGGTCCTGGACGTGCGGCACGACGGCGACGGCGATAGCGGCGGCGGCGGCGAAGAGGCCGCCGCCGAGCACGACGTACGCGATCCGCGTCGTGGCCATGTACATGAGCGCCACGAAGATCGACATGAAGAGCAGCGCCATGCCGAAGTCCTTCATGAAGATGAGCATGGCGAGCGACAGCACCCACATGACGAGCAGCGGGCCGAAGTACTTGGCCGCCGGCAGCGGCACGCCGAGGACGTGGTGCGTGGGCACCGAGAGCAGCGCCTTCTTGTCGTTCAGGTAGCCGGCCAGGAAGATCACGATGGCCAGCTTGGCGAACTCGGACGGCTGGATCGAGAAGCCGAAGGCGTGGATCCACAGCTTGGCGCCGTTGACCGTGACGCCCAGCACGATGGTCGCGACCAGCAACCCTAAGCCGATGGCGCCCATGATGTAGCGGTAGCGGTCGAGCCTCATGTGGTCGCGGACGATGAGCACGGTGAGGACGAAGAGGCCGGCCCCGACCAGCAGCCACCGCCCCTGGGCGAGCGCGAGGGACGGGCGGATACGGAAGATCTCGGTGAGCCCGATGGCGGCCAGCAGCGCAGTGATGGGCAGCAGGAACGGGTCGGCCTGCGGGAGCACGAAGCGCACCAGCAGGTGCAGCAGGAAGAAGATGCCCACGAAGACGAGGCCGTAGATGATGGAGACGCGGTTGATCTCGCGGAAGCGGCCCGCGTAGACGGACACGTACGCCATGGTGCTCACGGCGCCGGCGATCACGAGGAAGAGCAGCTCGATGTTGCGCCGGCTCACGGCCACATCCCCAGGGTCTCGGCGAAGGCCATGACGCTGCTCCTGGTGTGCAGACCCTGCTCGTCGACGAGGCGGCGCCCGGCAGGGCCGAGCGACTCGTAGGGGAGCGAGCTCCGCCGGTAGACGGCGTGCAGCTCCAGCGGGCCGAGCGCCGCCGGCAGGCCGCTGTAGATGGCCAAGCGGCCGTCGTCGACGCCCACGTAAAAGACGGTGCTGACCGTGAGGACGCCGGCGAACGCGACCACCACGAGGAGCACGAGCACGACGGCGAACCAGCCGAGGCGGTGCCTGGACCCGCGCGACGGCGCCGGCGGGGGAGCGTCGGCCGCGCTCTCCGGGTCGGGCGGCGCGGGCGGCGCGACCGGAGCCGCGAGCACCACCGTAGCTGCCTCGTCGGCGGGGACGCCGAGCGTGACCTCCTCGTCGGCGGCGCGCGGCTCGTCGAGGCGCAGGACCACGGCGGTGATGTTGTCGGGGCCGCCGTGCTTACGGGCCTCGGCGATGAGCTTGGCGGCCGCGTCGTCGGGATCGGCGCGGCCGAGCGCCTTCCTGATGGCCTCGGCCGGGACGGCTCCGCTGAGGCCGTCGCTGCAGAGCAGCAGCACGTCGCCGGCGCGCAGGTCGACCTCGAACTCGTCGATGTTCGCCAGCGGCTCGGTGCCCAAGGCGCGACTGAGGATGCTGCGGTGGGGGTGCGAGGCCGCCTCTTCTTCGCTGAGGCGCCCGTCGCGCACCATCTCGCCGACCAGCGAATGATCGTCGCTAAGCTGCTCCAGCGCGCCGCCGCGCAGCAGATAGGCACGGCTGTCGCCGATGTGCGCGAAGTGGCCCGTGTCGCCCGCGAGCACGACGGCCGTGAGCGTGGTGCCCATGCCCGTGTGATCGATGTCGTCGTGGGCGCGCTGGAAGACGGCGGCGTTCGCTTGCTCGGCGGCCGCCAGAAGCGGCCGGCCGTCGGCGACCGCGGCGACCAGCGTCTCGGCGGCGAGCCCGCTGGCGACCTCGCCCGCCTGGGCGCCGCCCATGCCGTCGCAGACCGCGAACAGGGGCGGGGCCACGACGAAGGTGTCCTCGTTGGTCTTGCGGTGCAGGCCGATGTCGGTGAGGGCGCCGGGGTGGACGACGAGAGTCACCGGGGGGTCACTCCTCGTAACGGAAGACGGTCTCGCCGATGCGCACCCGGCTGTCGAGCTTGAGCTGCGCCTCGCCGCTCACCTGCTTCTCGTTCACGAACGTGCCGTTGGTGCTGCCCAGATCCTCCACGTAGTAGAAGGAGCCGCGCGGCACGAAGCGCGCATGCGTGCTCGAGACGAAATGTTCGTCGAGCACGATGTCGCTCGACGAGGCGCGGCCCACTGTGATCCAGCCGTTCAAAGGAAACGCGACGCCGGCCGGAACGATGGGGCTCTGTTCGACGACGAGACGCGGATCGATGTGACCGGTGAAGTCGAGCTTCTCGCCGGCGATGGTGCGTTCGGTCAGCCGGTCTTCCCGGCGCACCTCCCGCTCGGCCGGCGTGAACACGGCTACGGGGCGCGAGCCCTCGGGGAGCGCTACGTCGGGAGCCGCCGCCGCGCCGGCGGGAGCGCGCACTGTGGCGACGGCCGTCTTCACGACCTGCCAGATGAACAGGTAGAGCATGACAAGGATGCCGATCTTGAGGACGAGCAGGACGATGTCGATCATGGATGTCTCCCGCAGCCCGCGCGGCCGCGAAGCACGGCTGCCGCCTTCACCTGGGGGCCGGCATCACGGCAGCCTCTCGAACACGAGCTCCGCGGTGCCCAGTTCGATGCGGTCGCCGTGCTGCAGCACGGCCTGCTTGACGTCGCGGCGGTTCACGCGCATGCCGTTGGTCGACCCGAGGTCGAGCGCCATGAAGCCGTCGTCCTGGCGCCGGATCTCGGCGTGCTGGCGCGAGACGTTGGGGTCGGTGAGCACGATATCGCAGCGCCGGCTGCGCCCGATCACGGTCACGGCCTCGCGGAGCTCCCACTCGCCCTGCTGGCCGCGCAGGGACGCGCGCGGGGCGCTGGGGCGCGCCACGGGCGGCGCGGCCGCGGGCGCGAGGGCCTGCTCCTGGTAGAGCACGGTCTGGTCGAGAAGCGGGCCCGGCGCGGCTGCTGCCGTCGGCGGCGCGGCCGCCGGCGGCACGAACGCCGCGCCCGGCGCCTCGGCCGGCGCGTTGACGGTGCGCGTGGCGATGCCGAACTCGCCGACGTGCAGATCGTCGTCGCGGTGCAGATCGATGCTCGGCGGCGCGACGAGAGTCCAGCCCTCGCGACGCGCGAAGGCGGTCACGTAGTTGGCGAGCTCCGCCTTGAGCGACTCCGACAGGGACGCGAGATGCCCGTAGTCGGCTTCGCCCAGGAAGATGTCGAACTCGTTGGGCACGTACACGTTGGAGACCCCGACGGTCTTGTGGTCGCCCATCTCCTTGGCGAGCTTGTGCGCGAGCTCGACCGGCTGCACACTGGCCTTGAAGGCGCGCCCGAAGCCGCCCTCGACAAGGCCTTCCAGTTTCTTTTCAGCTTTCCTGAAGATGCCCATCCTGGCGTTCCTCCGGCCCGTCACCGGTCGTCAAAACCAACGGCAAGAGTATCACGCCGGCCGCCAGGGCCACATTCCAGAGCAGCGGCGCGAGCTCCGCGGGGTACCCCCAGACGGCGATGGGCACGACGCGGTAGACCGCGAACGTCGCCGCAAACGCCAGCGCCCAGACCCACAGCCGGAGCTCGAGACGCCGGCGCGAGAGGGCGAAGCCGAGAGCCACGGCAAGACCTGCCCACAGGAGCATCTGGAGCACGCAGGCGGGCGCCAGAGCCACGCCGAGGATGCGCGTCGCCACGGTGAACGGGTCGCCGGCGGCGGCGGCCTCGTCGGCGAGACGCCAGCGCGGCTGGAAGAGCGTGAACGACCCGCGCGGGGCGTGCAGCAGCACCAGGTAGACGAGCGTGCCGGCGCCGGCCCAGGCGGCGGCCAGCGGGCCGCGCACGCGGCCCAGCAGGGCCGCCCCCGCCGGTGCCAGAAGCGTGAGGTACAGAGGCGTGAGCACCAGCGCCAGCGTCGGCCAGAGAGCCACGATGGGCCTGGCGCGGGTCAGAAGAAACAGAACGACGGCGAAGGCCAGATAGGCCGCTCCCAGGCTCAGCGACACGTTGAACACGGGGAACGCCAGCACGCCGAGCAGAAAGGCGAGCCCGCCCTGCGGCACCACGGCCCACACCGCCGTGCAGACCGCGACCAGCGGCAGCGTCCAGCTCTGGGGATAGGCCGGCAGCGCGCCGAGCACGACGCCGCTGGTGACCGCCGCGAGGCCGGCGCCAGCGACGCGCTCGGCGACGACGCCGGCGCGCTTCAGCGGACGCACCAGCCGCTGGGCGCGCAGCAGCCGCTGCATACGCAGGCGCCCGCTGTGGAGCAACTCGCCCAGCGTCTCGCTGAACTCGGCGGCCGTCGGCCGCTCGCCCGGCCGCGGCGCGCAGGCGTCGTCGATGAGCCCGACCAGATCCTGCGGAAGGTCGGGCCGCAGCACGCCCAGCGACGGCAGCCGGCCGGCGGCCACGTTGGACAGCGTCTCGGCCGGCGTGTGCCCGCGCAGCGGGTGCTCGCCGGCCAGCAGCTCGTACAACACCATACCGGCGGAGTACACGTCGCTCGGCGGCCCCACGCGGCGCCCGGCGGCCTGCTCCGGCGACATGTAGGCGACCGTGCCGATCACGTCGCCGTCGCCTGTGAGCGTGTCGGCGTCGATGAGGCGGGCGATGCCGAAGTCCATCACCTTGACGTGGCCGGCGGAGTCCAGCATCACGTTCTGCGGCTTGACGTCGCGGTGGATGATGCCCTGGCTGTGGGCGAACGCGAGCGCGTCAAGCAGCTCGACGCCGATCGCGGCGACATCGCCGTCGCCGAGCTCGCCGGCCAGCTTGTCCAGCGACTCGCCGTCCACGAGCTCCCACACCAGGATGCTGCGCTCGCCGTCGCCGAACCAGTCGTAGAGCGCCACGATGTTGGGGTGGGCAAGAGCCGCGGCGGCCTCGACCTCACGGACGACGCGGCCGGACATGCTGCGCCCCTCGGCCACGATCTTGAGCGCGACGGCCTGGTCGAGGGTGACGTCGAGCGCCTCGTACACGTCAGCGAACCCGCCGCTGCCGATCTTGCCGACCAGCTGATAGCGGTCGCGCCAGTCGGTGTAGAGGGGTGTCATGCTGTGCGCCGCGACGGACATGAGGGTGGGTGATCCTTCGTTTGGGACCGTATTCGGTATGGTACAATCCGAACCCTGTAAGAGCTGCTGGGCGAGTGGCGGAATTGGCAGACGCGCTAGGTTCAGGGTCTAGTGCACTTACGTGCGTGCGGGTTCAAGTCCCGCCTCGCCCACCAACCGCCTGACGAACGGGGGTCGCGGAGTGGATTTCTTCGACGACGACGCGACCGGCCAGGCGCCCGGACGCGACCAGTCCGCGTCGCCGTCTCCATCGCGACACCGTTCCAACCCTCGCCGCACCCGCATCCAGCGCATCCTCATCCTCGCCGCGATCCTCTTCGTGATCGTCTTCGCGATGGCCTGGTGGGCGCGCAGCTGCCAGCACAACCGCAAGGTGGAGTCCTACCGCGCGTACTTCGAGGGCGTCGCCGCCGCCATCAGCGACTCCGCCGCGCTGGGCAAGCAGCTCGACCAGTTCGTCGCCAACCCCACCAAGTTCTCGCGCAAGGAGCTCACGGCCAAGCTCGCCGAGCTCAGCGCGAAGCAGGACGAGATCGCCGTGCGCGCCGACCGCCTCGAGCCGCCCGACGCCCTCGCCTCCGAGCAGGCCGTCTTCGCCGAAGGCATGAACGTCCGCGCCGACGGCTACAAGCTCTTCGAGACGACCATGCTCGGCATCCTCGGCAAGAAGAAGGTCGACCCCGCCAAGCTCGCCGCGCTTGCCGGCTATTTCAGCGGCCCGGACGCGTACTACAGGAGCCGCGTGTACGTCGCGGCGCGCAACACCATGAGCGAGCAGGGCGTCACCGACGTGCCCGTGCCTAAAACGACCTACTATCTCACCGCCAAGACCTTCGACACGGCGCGCCTCGAGCAGATGCTGAACAGCGTGCGCAGCTCGACCAAGCTCGCCGGCATCCACGGCGTGGCCCTCGTGAGCGTGATCGCCCAGCCCGGCGACATCACGCTCACCAAGGCCGGCACGGTCGACATCCCCGCCACGGTCGGCCTGGCGTTCGACGTCAAGGTCCAGAACCAGGGCGACGTCACCGAGGAGAACGTCGCCGTCACGGCGGAGTTCAAGCTCCCCGGCGGGAACCCACTCAAGCAGTCCGGCACGATCGCCACTATCGCCTCCGGCCAGACGCAGAGCGTCACGCTCACGGGGTTCAACATCCCGCCCGAGGCACTCAGCAAGGTCTCCACTCTCAAGATCACGGCCGGCCCGGTGCCGGGAGAACAGAAGATGTCCAACAACTCCGGGCAGTTCAAGATCCTCCTGCAGCTCCAGTAGAGCCGGATGCAGACCCTGCAGGACATCTCACCTTACGCGGCGCTGGCCGCGGTCGCCCTCTCGCTGGCGCTGCTCGTCCTGGTCCTCGTCCTGTGGAGCTCCGTGCGCCGCGTGCGGCGCTCGCAGCTGGTGGTCATGGGCCACCACGAGCAGCGCGATATCGTCGCGCACGTCGAAAACCTCGATTCTCAGGTGCGCAACCTGCGCGAGGCGGTCGAGATCCTCACCGACCAGCTCGACGAGCAGAAGCGGCGCCTGGACCACGCGCTGACCAATCGCGCGATCGTGCGCTACGACGCCTTCCGCGACGCCGGCGGCGAACAGAGCGCTTCGTTCGCCCTGCTCGACGACCACCGCTCGGGCGTCGTGTTCAGCGCCATCGCGGCGCGCGACTTCGCGCGCATCTACGTCAAGCACCTGCGCGACGGCGTCGCCGACCGCGACCTCTCACCGGAGGAGCAGCAGGCGGTGGCGGCCGCCGTGCCCCGGCCGCTGGCGGCCGGCGAGGACGGCCCGCGCGCCGCGCGGGCCCCCCGTCTCGCCGACGAGCCGCGGCCGCCCGCCGACGGCCCGCCGGCGGAGCCGGCGCCCGACGACGAGCCGTTCACCTGGGACGCCGGCGACGGCCGGGCGGGCGGCCCCGGCCCCTCCTCCGGCACCTGACGCGAGGAGACGAGAGTGGCTCACGAGAGCAGCCGGGTCGCGTTTCTGGGACCTGAGGGCACGTTCACGGAAGAGGCCCTGCTGGCCGACCCGCCGGCGGGCGACTTCGCCCCCTTCCCGTATCCCTCCATCCAGGAAGTGATGCAGGCCGTCGCCGGCGGCGAAGCCGAGCTCGCGATCGTACCCATCGAGAACTCGCTCGAAGGCTCCGTGACACGGACGCTCGACCTGCTCGCCTTCGGCTTCGACGAGCTGACGATCGTGCGCGAGGTCACCCACGCGATCCGCCATCAGCTCATCGCCCGCGCCGACCTGCGCCTGGACGAGGTCACCAAGGTGGTCAGCATCCCCATCGCCTACGGGCAGTGCCGCAGGTTCATCCAGGAGCAGATCGCCAACGTGGAGCACGAGGCGACCGATTCCACGGCCGAGGCCGTGCGCCGCGTGAGCCGCGTCGACCGCCCCTGGGTGGCCATCGGCACGCGGCTCTCGGCCGACCTCTACGAATGCACCGTGGTCCGCGACGACATCGAGGACTCGCTCGACAACCGCACGCGTTTCGTCTACCTCGCGCGCACCTCAGCGCCCCAGGATCTGGACGCCCGCTACAAGACCAGCATCGTCTGCGGCATCGGCGCCGACCAGCCGGGCACCCTGCTGCTCATCCTCAGCGAGTTCGCCCACCGCTACGTCAACCTGACGAAGGTGGAGTCGCGGCCCTCCAAACAGGGCCTCGGCGACTACGTCTTCTTCATCGACCTGGAGGGCCGCCGCGGCGATCCGCCCATCGATCAGGCGCTCAAGTGCCTCGCCTGCAAGTTGCCGTGGGTGAAGGTGCTGGGCTCCTACCCCGCCTGAGCCGATGACAGAGCGATCAGACGCACCGGTCGCCGCCGCTCCCAAGCGCTCCTTCTTCGTGCGCCGCGTCGACGCCACAAACCAGTTCGAGATCTTCTTCGTGTCGGCGATCGCGACGATCCTCCTCGTGCGCGGCATCCTTGCGGCGACGGGGTGGCCGCAGCTGGGCGGCGGCAAGATCCACTTCGCCCACCTGCTCTGGGGCGGCCTCGGCATGCTCATCGCCATCATCCTGTTCCTGGCCCTGGAGGGAAGGCTGTGGAACGTCTTGGGCGCGCTCGCGGGGGGCATCGGCTTCGGCCTCTTCATCGACGAGCTCGGCAAGTTCATCACGTCGGACAACGACTACTTCTTCCAGCCGGTCATCGCCATCATCTACGTCATCTTCGTGGGACTCTTCTTCCTCTTCCGCTGGCTGGGCAGCATCAAGCATCTCTCCCCGCAGACGGCGCTCGTCAACGCTTTCGACTACGCCAAGGAAGCGGTACTGCGCGACATGGACGAGGGCGAACGCGCGCAGGCCCTCTACCTGCTGAGCCAGGCCGACCAGGCGGACCCCGTGGTCGTCTCCCTCGGCGAGATGCTCCGTGCGCTCGACGCGCTCGCGAAGCCCAAGGTATCGCCGCTCGCAAAGGTCAAGTCGTGGCTTGCGGAGTCGTACGCGCGCCTCGTGAGTCACCGCTGGTTCAGACGGCTGGTGGTGGGCTGGTTCCTGTTCCTCAGTCTCGTCGGGCTGGTGAGCGGCCTCGGGGTGGACCTGAACCCGTCGAACATGAGCTTCGCCGAGGTAGGGCTGACCGTTTCGGGCTTCGTCAGCGGCGTGCTCGTGGTGATCGGCATCGTCCGCGGCCGGCATTCGAGGCTGACCGCGTATCGCTGGTTCGAGCGCGCCGCGCTCGTGAGCATCCTGGTCGGCGAGTTCTTCCAGTTCTACGCGGATCAGCTGAGCGCGATCGTCAGCCTCCTGGTGCTGCTGCTCACGCTGATCACCATCCGCTATATGATCGGCGAGGAGCGGAGAAAGCTGGCTGAAGCCGCAACCGCCTGACCCAGCCGGAGGTCCACATGGAACGCGTGAAGTGCTCTGTGCGAGATGTGAGCGCCGCCGACCGCGGCATGCTCGTCCTGCTCGCCGAAGAGACCCTGCATCCGCTGGCCGAAGGCTCCGGCCACCCGGAGCGGTACCACACCGCGGAGCTGCTCGAGCTGCTGGAGCGGGCCGACGTGTTCGTCGCTGAGGCGGAGGGCGAAATGGCCGGCTTCGTCGCCGTCGAGGCCGAGGATGATGCCCTGGCCCTGCGCTGCGTGTGCGTCAGCCCGGCGTTCGAGGCTCGCGGCGTGGCCAATCAGCTCGTCGACTGGGCCGAGGGCGTGGCCATCGACCGCCGTCTGCGCCGGCTCACGGCCTTCGTCCCCGCCGGCGACCACCCCTCCCTGCGTCTGTACCTCGGCCACGACTTCGTGGCCGCCGCGGCGCCCGAGCAGCCCGAGATGATGCGCCTTGAGAAGCGCTTGCCCGCGGTCGAGGACTGAGACCGGCGTGGACCTCACCCTCGTAGCCGTACCGTATGGCCTCGGCCGCGAGGGCGTGGGCAGCGGCCGCGGGCTCGCGGCGGCGACGCGACGCTGACAACGCGGGCGGGGCGGGCGGCGGCCCTTCCGGCCGCCGCCCGCCCCGCCGTCACGCGTCAGTGATAGACGTACAGCCGCTCGCCGACGAACGAGCGGTCGTACACCCAGACTGCGACCCACATCGGCTCGCGGATACAGCCGTGGCTGGCCGGATACGGCGGCACCGGGGCGTACCCGTGGATGGCGAAGTTGCCGACGAAACCCATCGTGCGGTACAGGATCCCGCCGTACCCCGAGGTGGTGTACGGGTGCTTCTGCTGGATGTGGAAGCTGCCCTCCGGCGTGTTGCCGGTGGCCCCGGTGGACACCGCGATGAGGCCGTAGACGGCGCCGTTCTTGACCACCATGAGGATCTGCCGGCCCTTGTCGACCTCGAGGTGGGTGGACGGCCCCGAATAGCGCGGCTTGACCGGCTTGGCGCCGTCGAGCTTGCGCCAGTCGTCGCCGTCGAACACGTAGGTGCGCGGCAGGCGATACGCCTTCTGGAACGCCATCACGGCGTCGGCGCACTGCGAGTTGAAGGTCGTGCCGACGTAAGGCACGCGGATCTTGAGGCGCGAGAGCGCCGTGAGGAGCCCGCGCACACGCAGCCCGGACGAACCGGTCGCGACCCTCGCCACCTTGGCGCGCACGGTCGACTCGAGGGTGCACGCCCCGAAGCCGTCGGCGGCCGGCAGCGACAGCGTCACGACGAACCTGTCGACGCCGCGGAGCGGCACCTGCAGCACGGCCTTGCCGCCGCGCACCGCGGCCTTGACCGTCGCGACACGCTCGCCGTGGTGCACGACGACGGCGGTGACGACGCCGCCGTAGGTGGACGGCTCGACCTTGACCACGTACTTGAGGCTGAGGAACGGGATGGGTGTCCCGTGCGTGACGCTCACCTTGGGCTTGACCACCAGGCGCCGCGCCTCGCTCTGCGTACCGTCGGCGAGCAGGCGCGCGACCACATCGCCGCTGCGCCGCGGCGTGATCGCGACACTGTAGGCCCCCGTCGCGTCGGTCACCGCCGTCGCCACACCCACGCCGGCCAGCGCGACGGCCACGTCCTGGCCGGCAACGACCGGCGTGACCACGCCGGACACGGTGACGACGTCACCGAAGACGACCGTCGACGGCGACAGCGCGCAGGTGACGGTCGTCGCCGGCGAAGGCTCCGGGGTCGGCGACGAGGAGTCAGCCCGAGGCGCCGGCGAGCCGCCCGTGGCGGCCGAGGCCGCCGGCACCGGCGACGGCGACGCCGCGGCGACGGCCGCGGGCAGGAGCGTCGCGCACAGCGCGACGAGGACGGCCGCGGCGAGCAGGCCGCGGCGGCGACGGGCACAGGAAGTGGTCTGGCGCATAGGTCGGCTCCTGCTCTCGCGCCGAGGCGCGTGGCTGATCGTGCGGCGAGGGTAGCACGGACCGAGCGCGGGGGTCGAGCCGGTGCGATACGATGAGGCGCGACCAACACGACCGCGAGGAGTCACGATGCTCGACGTGAAGATGGTGCGCTCGAACCCGGGCGAGGTCCGCCGCGCACTCGAACGGCGAGGCGACTCCACGTCGTCGCTCGACGAGTTCCTCGCCATCGAGGAGGAGCGCCGCCGGCTGCTCACCGACGTCGAGAGTATGCGCGCGGCGCGCAAGCGCGCCAGCGACGAGATCGCCGTCGTCAAGAAGGCCGGCGGCGACGCCGCGCAGGCGATCGCCGCGATGCGCGCGCTGGGCGACACCATCAAGGAGCGCGAAGCCTCGCTGGCCGAGGTCGAGGAGCAGCTCAAGACGATGCTCCTCGAGATCCCCAACATCCCGCTCCCGGGCGTCCCCGACGGCGGCGAGGACGACTCGGTCGTGCTGCGCCACGTCGGCACGCCGCCTGAGTTCGACTTCGCGGTCAAGGACCACCTCGACCTGGGCATCACCCTCGACCTCATCGACATGCAGCGCGGGGCCAAGGTGAGCGGCTCACGCTTCGCCTACCTCAAGGGCGACCTCGTGCTGCTGCAGTTCGCCCTGGTCCGCTACGGCCTCGACATCATCGGCGCCAAGGGTTTCCGCCCCGTCATTCCGCCGGTGCTGGTCCGCGAGGAGGCCATGTACGGCACCGGCTTCTTCCCCACCGACCGCGCCCAGGTCTACGAGACCGTCGACGGCGACTGCCTGGTGGGCACCAGCGAGGTGCCGCTGGCCGCCATGCACATGCAGGAGTTCCTCGAGGCCGAGAAGCTGCCGCTGCGCTACGCCGGCTACTCGAGCTGCTTTCGCCGCGAGGCCGGCGCCGCCGGGCGCGACACGCGCGGCATCCTGCGCGTGCACC
>Ga0209386_1000170_pt1 | contig 33851 bp, 31 predicted proteins | sample NGEPertwo_FD_184510 | JGI IMG/M metagenome (GOLD analysis project Ga0209386, IMG submission 184510) | Arctic peat soil microbial communities from the Barrow Environmental Observatory site, Barrow, Alaska, USA - NGEE Permafrost154B-two... | ecosystem: Environmental > Terrestrial > Soil > Wetlands...
TCCCTTCTACAAACTATTTTTGAGCGACTAGTACTCACGATTAAAGCCGGTCTAGTGCCAACGTTCTTAATATTCAGTTTATATGTCTTCACGTGGTCTGTCGTGTTTTCGGACATAAATAAAGTGTTTTCTTAATTAAGATGCTAATAAGAAAGTTTAGTAAATTCAGTTAACTGGTACTCAACCTACGGTATAGATGGTTCCCAGCGTTCCCAGTCTAATAGATAAATAACTATGCAAATAAAGAAAAGAAGCCCATTTAAGGCTTCCAAAAAACTATATATTGTTTCATTGGTTATCAAGTTGGTCTTTCTTATTAGTCGTTCCAGTGAAGTGATCTTTGTGCTTAAGCTGAACATCGAAACTTCAGTAGGGGATTCTACCCCACTGAAGTGACGTAGAACGCTCCCACTTATAGAAGTGGGAGTCTTACGATTAGATGAAATGTATAAAGGGAGAGCGTAGAGCCACCTAGCTCCCCTTTATGAAACTCATAACTACTGGTAAGTGCGACCTTATATACATTATGTTTGCCTGTCCAAAAAAGTTACAGGATTAGTTTTTACAGTATTGCAGTATTGAAGAGACTTAACGGACCATAATTTATAGGACGCAAGAGGAGAATATTTATATGGTAATATTGACCAATTAGATACTTAATGAATATAGTATTAATAAATAAGGAGGTGCTTTTTTCTAGTGAATAACTGTGTAAAACCAATTTGTTGTCCCCCAGAATATTGCGTACAAGATTATTACACCCAACGATTCGTCCCTGTTATTCATCAAGTCGTGACTATCAGACGTCAAAATGTTATAGATGTTCCCCAGCATTATGTTCAGGAGACCACAAGAAACCTAGTTATTAACCAAGGTTTTCAAGCTCAAGGCGTTCAAAATCAAGGACTCTCAAACCAAAGGTTATTCAGAAGGTATTAAAGCTAATCCAGGTTACCCCAATCGTGTCTCTTATTCTATATTGAAATGAATTCTCTTCTAACCAACCAAAGACTTTATTCCCGTTTAAGCAACTAACCTCTGCTCACTTAGCGAGCAGAGGTTCTACTTATTGTAATCATTTCTTATTAGTACATTACCATAATAACTGTCGCCGATTATCAAAAACCAAGGACGCCTTTTATAACGAGATAAATAACTTAACTGGCCGGCCAACTGCGCCGTATTTCTGCTCAGATTTTAAGACACCTCGTTGTTCCAGAAATTCGAGGTAGCGACGTACTGTGACCCTAGTGAGCTTAACGCCATCTGCCACGTCCTCTGCAGAGAGGGCACGGCGGTTTAAGTTCAAAAATTGTATTATTTGGTCAAGAGTATCTTCATTCAAACCCTTAGGGAGCCCTTCTTCTCCGATACACCAGGCAGTATTTAGGCCAGAAACTAGCTCCTTCTCATTTGCGGGAGTCGTCTCTATGGTTTCAATTGAGCCATTTTCTGAAGTGGTGTCCACCGCCCAGTCAATTCCCCCTTTAAACTTTTGAAGTTGCTCTACCATTTGATTAAAGGCATCCTCTAATTCTCCAATTTCCTTGGCATTGGAAACCTTGATTTTTTCTGTAAGATGTCCAGTTGCTAAATCCCTAGTTCCTAATGTAATGTTATGCAAGGGGTAAACGATCACTCGTTGCAGGAAAAACCAGGCGAGAAGAGCTACCAACATTGTTAAGGTTAAACCTATTGCAACCATAGTAGTCAAAGAACGTCTAATAATTTTTTGTTCATAAGCATGAGAAATTCCTACATAAAAAATTCCAATTATGTTGCCGTTTTCTGCACGTAATGGAACATAGCCTGTTTGGTACCACTGGTCTACGACATTAGCCTCTCCTATATAAGTCTGCCCATTTTCCAATACTGTCTGGGCTACAGGATCAGAAACCTTAGTACCAATCGTTCGTTCGCCGTTTGAGCCACGAACTGTAGTTGCTACCCGCGTGTCCCCCATGAATACCGTTACACTATCCCCCGTTAGATCGGATAAGTGATCAACTAGATCATTGTTGAGGCTGATTTTAGTCGGCCCCTTATATAGGTTCCTCTCTTGCACTGACCACACGCCAGGATATGTCTTATCAATAATTTCCCCACATGTTGCCAAATCTGTTTGCGCTTTGATGTTAGCGGCTGCCACGACACGATCATCCATATACCAACCAACGACCATAACGAAGCTAACTGCCAGCAAAGCAAGCGAACCCAGTAGCAATATTAGAATCTACTGTTTGATTGAACGCACACACGTTCACCTCTTTCGTCTATCTCGGTACCTTCTCAATAGAATCACTCACGCTATATTCTATTGAAAGTTGCTCTTCAATAACTGCTAGCTATAAGAATACCATTAATCAGCAACTATTGATAATAGCATACAGTCAAAAAACCAAATGGTAAAGCCTAGGCAATTTTCAGCCTAGGCTTTACTATTCCACCTGTCGGAAATTATTTGCTTCCAAGGGTATACAACAATGCTTCCAATTCTTTATCCTGAGCTAGTTTACTCTTAATTTGGGATTGAACGCCAAACTCAAAGATCAGAGGATATAAGCTTTTTATTAAATTTGGAGGAAGTTGTAGTTCCTCCGCAAGGTTAACTAAGCGCTGAATGATCTCATTCTGACGGCTAGCGTCTTTGACCCGATCCAAGCGTTTTTGATCCCCTATTTCTCGAACGATTTGCATACGATCTGCCAAAAGTTCGACGATACTTTGATCGACCCTGTCGATCTGGGTGCGTAAGGCTTCAAGGGTATCCCCTTTTCCACCAAATGTGAAAACTCTTTCAACTGATTCAGCGACCGCCCCTAGTTCCGCGGCTAGTTGAATAAACTGTTCAGGAGTCAATGACTGGGGTCCATCGCTTACAGCTTCGGCGGGATTAGGGTGGGTTTCAATTAATAATCCATCCGCACCTGCTGCTATAGCAGCTTTAGATAAGGCGGCTATTAAGTCTCTCCTCCCAGCTGCATGACTCGGATCCACAATGACCGGTAGATGCGATAGCACTTTGGCCACTCCTACTGCACTTAAGTCCAGGGTGTTTCTAGTACTGGGCTCAAACGTGCGAATACCTCGTTCACAAAGGATAACTTGGGGATTACCAGCAGCTAAAATATATTCAGCTGCCAACAACCACTCCTCTATTGTTGCCGACAACCCTCTTTTGAGGATAATGGGTTTCTTGCTCTTACCAGCTAATTTGAGGAGTTCATAATTTTGCATATTACGAGCCCCTATTTGGAGTATATCAACCTTATTCGCCACTAATTCCAGACTAGACGCATCGACCACCTCAGTTACACACAGAAGGTTTTGTTCTTTAGCCGCTTGAACTAGATAATTAAGCCCCTCCATACCCAAGCCCTGGAAACTGTAGGGAGATGTACGCGGTTTGAAAACCCCACCGCGTAAGATGCTCCCCCCCGCTTTTTTAACAGTTGCGGCTGATTGGCTCATTTGAAGACTTGATTCCACTGCACAGGGTCCACCCATGAGGATAATATCTTTCCCTCCAATGGTTATCCCGTTGACCTCAATGGTACTTCTCGCACTTTTAAATCCAGCTAATTTCAAATTATTCATACTAACCTCCCTCAAATATAAATTTGTGGGGTTTCCTTCTCTGCACGTTTCATTCATTTGGATAAAAAGAAGCCTAGGTACATAATAATACGCCTGTCCTTCGATCAGGACAGACGTTAATCTGCTATACCACCTTAATTGATGCAGAGTGCCAACACACCCTTAGCCCAATAACGCTGGCTTAGCGTTGGTCACTACTAAAGCCTAAGCTGTTTCGTTTCACCCTCTGGGGTCCATTTATCCGCTCCATTACTTGTCGAGATTCCACCTTACTCGACTCTCTGTGAAGTTGGGTTTGCGGTTTTACTTCCCCTTCAACGGTTTAATATCATACTACCACCCCCTCAAACAAATTTCAAGGGTGAAATGAAGAAACGGTTCGTACACTAAACAAATTCTTCACGGATATTTGAGCCAATAATAAATCGGTATCCTCAAAAATATATAGTTCTTCAATTGTTGAATTCAAAACTCTAAATAAGTAAACGCAAGTGTGTGCGCTGCGGGTTTGTGGTATATAATATATCAAAACAACTATCTCAAGGGAGTAGCAAATGAAACTTAAAGGCTTTATATTTGATCTGGATGGGACCTTAATCAATTCACTCCCTGTAGTTCGCAACAGCCTTATTGCTACATTGTTGAAATTCAGTGGACGTGTTTACGCTGACAAGGAATTATTTCCTTTATATGGGCCTTCAGAGGAAGGCATCTTTAAAAAACTGTACCCTGATTCATGGAGAGAAGCTCTGGAATTTTATCTAGATGAGTATGACCGGGTTCATATAGAATATGCTAAACCATTTCCAGGAATCTTAGAGGCTCTGACTCTATTGCAAGAGCGAAAAATGAAGTTGGCTCTTGTATCTGGCAAGGGGCCAAGAAGCATGGAAATTTCCTTAGAGCATTCCGGTTTAGAACATTTTTTCGAGTTGATAATAACCGGTTCTGAGCTCCGAGCGAGTAAACCTGAACACATTAGACAAGTCCTAAAGCTATGGAATTTTTCACCAGAGGAAGTCGTTTATATAGGTGACATCGCCTATGATGTTCAATCTGCTAAAGAAGTCGGCGTTTTGCCTATTAGTGCACTCTGGGCTGAAACAGTTCAAGTTCAAAAAGTGTTAGCGGCGAATCCAGCTTTCGCCTTTGATACCGTGGAATCTTTCAACGAATGGATTCTAAAGACGGTGAAGTGATTGGAGCAGAGCTATTTTGAAAGTGGGAATCTATCATGTTCATAGGGGCACGCACTATCAAGGCAGGAATTGCTGTAACAACATAACTTCCTTCTAAAAGCCGGATCCTCAAGAACTTGATACATTATTTGAGGAAGTGATTGCTCTTAATGAGAGCGCTCGGTACGAAATAACCGTTAAGGACAATCCACGCCTAATAGTCCTGAAATATAGTTTTGGAGAGGAAAGTTCCGAACCCTGTTGGAAGAGACACGAGTTTAAACTCGTGTCTCAAAGTTATCCTTTTGCAAGTCGCCATTTTTTCCAACGCGGTAAGAACGCCCGATCAATGCCCCAATAATAAGCGGACGCTCCAGCCCAAACGAGCAATACCTCTGACAATAACATAATTGCATTAGTACTGACCGTACCTGCAAAAAGATAATTAAAGTTCATAAGGATTCCAGCAAATAAGGCAATCGTTGTTAGAAAACCCAAAATCAAGGCAACTCCAACAAGGACTTCTCCCCATGCCACAATGTAACTAAATAACGTTGCATTAGGCAAGGCTATATTGCTAATAAATTCGCCGTACCATCCCTGGACATCTGGGTGGCTTCCAGCAGTTTTAGCCAATGCCCCTTTAAGAAACCCCGTAATCGCTGTTCCCGCCTTGGGACCAACCCAAACTGCCGATCCAGGTCCAAACGTCTTTCCAAGACCTGCACTTAACCATTGCCATCCAACATAAACTCTAAGGATGGTCCAAACCACCTGCATGAGCCTAGATTCTCTCCAAGCCATTTTTACTACCTCCGATGATTTTTTCTTATCGATCCCCATTAGGATCTTGGTTAATATACCATAGAAGGGTTGATTCGATACATGGAATATAATTTTTAATAAGCATGATATACACAGGTCTATCCAGTTCCCTCCTTTGCGTGATAATCCCGCCTTTAATCTTTAGTCAATTATTAATAACACTACAGTTTTACACTACAACGCCTCTAATATGCGATTGATTCTTACATATTATTTCTAAATATGAAAACTATTATGTGGGACGAACATCCCACTTTTATCTTTTTACTTATTTTACCCTCTAAATTCAGCCTTCTGCTCTGATATTCAGCTGAATCTATCTCACCCACGCGCATAACGTTCACTTAGGATGTTGGGATAATTAGAGATGTTTCTTATTGTTAATTACCCATTTCACAGAATCTCAACTAAAACCCCAATAAACTTTCACAATTTGGACCACTTTACTTAACATAGTTTAGTTATTCTAATGGGAGTAGCCAGTATCATGACTAACTATATTAGTAACAGGAGGCTGTAATCATGGAACACGAAGTTCTCCCAACACATCAAGACAATAACAAACCTTCCAATCACTCAGACGGCAACAGCCAGGAAATCGAAATAATGCCCATTATCACACAGCAACAACCGATCCATAGTAAACCGAAAAAGAAATTTGTCGCCTTTGCTAGTCTCTGTGTCATTAGCGCTGCCATCGGTGGGCTTACAGCAGTGTCCGCTATTCCTTATATTTATCCCGTAACCATGTCCCCAATCCAAGCAGAGAATACATCATCGATTACCCCAGTTGCGTATACTGCAAACAAAACCAATTTCCCAGTAGCACAAATCTCTAAGAATGTGGGTCCCGCGGTGGTAGGTGTTTCTAATTTCCAATCTGGTAGAAGTGCTTCTGGAGCCTCTGATCTTCAAGAAGCTGGAAGCGGTTCTGGTTTTATTATTGATGCCCAGAAGGGGTATATTGCCACAAATAATCACGTGATTGAGGGGGCAAAGAAAGTCACCGTCAGTCTAAGTGACGGCCGCAATCTAGAAGCGAAAGTCATCGGTGCAGATCCACACACAGATCTAGCGGTATTGCAGATTTCGGATGTGTCAAACCTCACTGCAGTGAATCTTGGAGATTCTTCGAAAGTTGAAGTCGGCGAACCAGTGGTCGCTATCGGAAATCCAGGCGGGGACGACTTTGCACGTTCCGTTACCACAGGGGTCATCTCAGCAACCAATCGCACACTTCCCCTACAAGGTGAGGCAAGTTTTGATCTGCTCCAAACGGACGCAGCAATAAATCCAGGAAATAGTGGTGGTCCCCTCGTGAATTATCAAGGTCAAGTCATCGGCATTAACTCGGCAAAATACGCACAAAAAGGGTTTGAAGGGATGGGGTTCTCTATTCCTATTTCAAATGCCATGCCAACAATCCAGCAGTTAATCAAATTTGGTGTAGCTAAACACCCAGCGCTTTTAGTGAGTACAAACGATCAATACAACGCGTACGCTCAGAGTAACAATAAGCCCCAGGGAGCCTATATTTCAGTCGTGTCACCAAATGGCCCAGCAGCTAAAGCTGGAATTGTGAAAGGGGATGTGATCACCAAGATTAATAGCGCCCCAATTCAAAATTCTTCGACGCTTATTCATGAACTCTATAAAAACAATGTTGGAGACAAAATATCCCTAACCTATATTCGTAATGGAGTGACAAAACAAGTTCAGGTTACCCTAGGCGAAATATCCTAACATCATTTATTTCCCATCGCTTCAATTCTACTTAAGACCGGCGGATGTGTATATCCAAACCAAACAATGAACCCGGGTGGCGATACATCCGATAGATTCTTAGTGGCCAGATTAATTTGCAAACGTACCACTGCCGAAGAATTTGCGGTTAAATCTAAAGAAACCTGGTCTGCCTGCTTCTCCATTTCCCTTGATATATAGTTTTGGAGCGGGTTTGTTACCATCAAAATAAGCAGAAGATAAAGCTGCAAACCCGCCCAGTGACGTGGTGGACAAGATCCGGATTGAGGTGTAAGCCTGCGCAGGAAGAGAGCCATTAGTCTCCATACAATAAAGTTCCCTAGTACTCCTAAACTTAGCCCCTTAATAATATGTCCCTTTTGCCAGTGCCCCATTTCGTGGGCTAAGACCGCCCTTACCTCGTTCAGCGAATAATTCTCAAGCAGATTGTCGTAAATGACGATCTGCTTAGTTGTTCCTAACCCTGTGAAATAAGCATTCGCCATCGTAGTTCGTCGGCTTGCGTCCATTACGAGCACTTCTTCAACTTGAATTCCCGCCTTATTTGCTAAATCCTTAACCATGTTTATTACGACAGGATCTTTAACTGGTTCAAAGTGATTATACATCGGAGATATTATAACCGGCCAGAGAAAATTCTGAAGCACAAGCCAAACGGAAAAAAGCGTAGCCCCGATAACCCACCATAGCTTTGGCCAGTGCTTAAGGATAAAAAAGAACATTAATACACCAAACGTTGATAAGAATAAATCGAGCGCTGCACTTCTAGCATAATCCAGCCACCAGGTAGCCAAAGTTTGGCTAGAAACTCCCCAAGCCTCTTGCCAATAATAGCTCCCAAACAGCGTAAAAGGGAATCGTAGTATACGCAAAAATGACCACAGGAAGCAGAAATACACCAATATATTCTTCCAATAGTGACCACAACTTCTTTCTTCCAACCACCCCGCGATCGTTGCACCTTGTCGACTGAATACTAACCACCCCAAAGCAGTCGCTTGCAGAATAAAACTGGTAATGAATAATATCCTGGGCACAAAACTATAGGCTCGGGCAGTATAAGCTTGTTCTAAGGAAAAGTACCGCAGAGCAGCAGGATTAATCTGCCCGGGATAAAGTGCACTTCCTAGATAAAGAGCGCTAAATCCCCCGGCTAAGACTATTAGGCCCAGCCATAGACTGTTCATTTTTCGATCCAAAGTTCTCCACCTCAACTCTTCCTAGTACTTAGAATCATACCACATCCCCCTTAATTTCTGAGCTTTTTATTTTTGAGTGAACTCGTTCAGCTTAAGCTGAACATCGAAACTTCAGTAGGGGATTCTACCCCCACTGAAGCGACGTAGAACGCTCCCACTTATAGAAGTGGGAGTCTTACGATTAGATAAATCATAGGTTGTGGGTGTGATTAAAATGGATTCAAGTAATGACGATTAAGAAAAAAACGTCCCAAGAAGAAAAAAATTCAGAGAAGAAAGCCATTGCCTGGTAAGACAAGCAATGGCTTTCTTTAACGCAGAAACGGAAACAATGGATTTGGGCAGACAAGCCAGCAGATATTTGTGTAGAACCCAACTGATACAAATAATAATATCACCAAATATCACAGCTTCGGAGCCATCAAATATGAAGATCTTGGGATGAACCAGCTACGAATCCTTTGGAGATAAAGAATCAAACAATTATTAATTTAATCAAGAAATAACTACCGGAACTAACAAAGTAGCTATGAAATAAATGAGCACACCCATTATGAATTCGGCTGTCATCGAAACGACTTGGTCAGACCATACGAGACTTTCATTCCAGAGACTACACCATGCCGGACGCACTAAAAAAAACACCACTTTTCTAATCTAAAGTGGTGTTTTTTTCAGTTTTTAGTCGGCAATGAATAATTTTCCAGAGATCAACTATGCTTTAACAGATTTGTTAAAGATCCACTTTTTTCTCCGAAGATTGTGTGGAATTTGTTGTAAACTTGATGACAAAAACTTATTATGATTTTAACACTTGCAATTGCTAATAGTACCATCAGCGCTATTAAAAACCAAGTAAATATTGTATCCGCCATTCTTTATTCCCCCTTATTTTACCTATGGAATATGCTCACTATTATTATAGCAGAGTAAAATAGAAAAAGAAAGTGATAGTTCTCACTTTCTCTAAGTCTAACTCTTCTGACTTCTTAAACTATTATGTTAATTTTGAAAGGTGTGCATAAACATTGTGCTTGTTTGCTTTGCTTTACCTACGAGCCCTAACAAGCCGTATCCCCAAATATAACCAGACAGTCTTGCAGAGATAGAAAGGCACTGTTATTTTACGCCAGACATGCTAAAATCAAGTATGCAATGGATATTGCTCGTCAGCAGTCCCAGAAATATAAAACATTCTTGAATGTGCCCAAGATAGGAGATGGAGCGATTGTTAAGTATAGCTGAAAGAGTTGTAGAATTAATCAATCATACAACTAATACTGCAGACACCCTAACCCAATACCGCAAACCACTGGTCGGGTTCGCTTCTGCCCAGGACCCTTTATTTGACCAAATGAAGGAAATTATAGGTCCTCATCATTTGCATCCAACTGAACTCCTCCCAGATGCGCAAACAGTGATCGCTTTCTTCTTGCCATTTGCAAAGGCAATTGTAATTGCGAATCGAGAAAGTCCCCAGATTGCTAGCGAATGGGCTGTCGCTTATGTTGAGACAAACAAACTCATTGCGACAATTAGTTCGGAGCTAAACAAAGAATTAATGGCCCTTGGTATAAATGTGGTGACCCAACCCGCTACTCATAATTTCAATGAACAGGATCTTACTGCATGTTGGTCTAATAAAAGCGTAGGCTTCGTTGCTGGGTTAGGAACCTTCGGCCTTAACCATATGCTCATTACCCCCTCTGGCTGCGCCGGTCGTTTTGGTAGCACCGTCATTTCTGCTAAAATTCCACCGACTCCCCGACCTACACTGGAGAACTGTCTTTATATTAGAGACTCCAAATGCCAGTTTTGTGTCAACAACTGTCCCACCGGAGCGTTAACGGTTCGTGGCCTGGACAAACATAAATGCTATGCTCAACTACTAGACGTGGACAAACAATTCCCAGGCTTAGGGTTATGTGATGTTTGCGGCAAATGTGCTGTAGGACCCTGTTCGTCAATGTAATGGAGCCTTATTTATATTCTGGTCACGCAAGAAATGCCCCCCCTTTGATCGGTGGAGGGCATTTTTTTCGTTCCGTTCTATTTGACACGTCCACTCAAATAGATTTTAATTGTAGGGAACATTTTTATAGAAGTCTGGGGAGGAAGTATTGGTGAAGTTTCTTAATTTATTACTTTTAGCTATACCTATCAGTTTTTTTCTACAGTTTTCGGATTACTCGCCTGTCCTCCTATTTGTGACTGCTGGTTTGAGCATAATTCCCCTTGCCGGCTATATGGGTAAAGCCACTGAAGAAATAGCCATCTATGTTGGTCCAAGAGTTGGTGGCTTGTTGAATGCTACCTTTGGTAACGCGGCGGAGCTCATCATCACAATTTTCGCCCTAAAGGCGGGCCTGTATGAAGTGGTCAAGGCCTCCATAACTGGGTCAATCATCGGCAATCTTCTCTTGGTCTTAGGCCTAAGCATGCTGCTTGGCGGATTTAAGTATAAGACGCAAAAATTCAATAGAGCAGCAGCTGGTATGCATACTTCGATGCTGCTGATGGCTGTTACAGGCTTAATCATTCCCGCAGTGTTTCTGCAATCCCACACTAATCCCGCGGCAGAGTCCTTCAGTCTAGGAGTTGCCGCCATCTTAATGCTCGTTTATATTCTTAGTTTAATCTTTTCTCTTCATACCCATAAAGATGTTTTCCGCCCAAGTCTAGAACATTCTGAAACTCCAAACTGGTCAAAACCGAAAGCCTTGTTGATTCTACTCGTTGCTACCCTTTTTGTTGTCATCGAGAGTGAATTTCTGGTGGCAGGAATCGAACCTGTAGTTCAAGCTCTGGGCATCAGCGAGCTTTTCATTGGAGTCATTGTGATCCCTATCATTGGGAATGCTGCTGAGCATTCCACCTGCGTTATTATGGCACTAAAGAATAAAATGGAAATCAGTCTGGAAATCGCCATTGGTTCAAGCAGCCAGATTGCGCTTTTTGTTGCACCCCTGCTGGTATTTTTGGGCTACTTTATGGGCCGACCCCTCGACTTAATATTTACCAGTTATGAACTTGTCGTCATCATCATGGCTACTGTTATTACTGCGATGATTAGCATGGATGGTCGCTCTAACTGGCTAGAAGGCGCTCAACTTTTATCCGCCTATGCCATTATGGCACTAGCGTTTCTCTTTGTGTAGCAGGACATATGCCTGAGTAATGCGTTCTGAATATAAAATTACATTAAAAGCCGCTACGAGAAATCTCGAGCGGCTTTTAATGTAATTTATATAAGAGTACGCAATGATCTACCTAACACCAATATAGATCGCTGATTACCCAACTAGGATCTTCCGACCATAATCAAGAAAGTAACTACCTATACCCATGATTCGTTCAACCCTGCAAGATATCTACCCAGCTATACAAAACCACTTGGCCTAATATAACCGAACTTTCTTACACATGCATACATCTTCCGACATATGGCTGAGTAAGAAAAACTCAACAACATGCAAGATCTTAGCTCGACCCTATACGATCAAGTGGAACCTTAAAACAATCGAATAAACTGTAGTAAAGCTTTTCTCCACCACTATAAGATCTTTCCTCCGACCTACATACAAGCGTTTAACCACCCGCATATCATCTTTGGCCGATTCATATACACCCCATGAGAGCATATATAAATCTTAGCTCAACCAATTACATACTCTTATGATCATATTATCAACATTATGACCTTATAATATGCTGGTAATTTCAGGAAAGTATTTACCATCTAACAGACAATAATATCTTGTCCGTTAGATGGTAAATACTTTCCCAGCCGCCCAACTCATCGGTCTATGCTATAGTGCTATAGGATTCATCTATTAATATGAAATATTCTTAGCAATAGATTTTATCTATTAAGATCAAATGATTTTGTTATTTTACAAAAACTAGGAAAAGAGGTAAACTAAATTTAGTGGAGTAAGTAATTGAATTTTCAGACTTGTCCGCTTCCCCTCTGATTAATGATCTAACTCTATCTATTTAAAGAAAGGATGTTTTATATGAGTGTTTTGAAATCTGCTTGGGGGTTCTTTGTTTACTTCGGTTCTTTGTTTTGCCATCCTTATGAACAAGACCAAGGATAAGGTCGTGGTAGGATCGCTACCTTGCAACAGCTATTGCTACTATGAGCACTTTTTCAAAGAAAGTAGAAAGAAGCCAGAACACCCATTGTTCTAGTTTCTTTCTACTTTCTTTTGATACTTCTTAATGCCTAAAACTAGTGAACTCGTTCAACCAGTTGAACATCGAAACTTCGGTGGGGGAGTCTACCCCCACCGAAGCAGAGTGACGGGGTACCACTCCCACTTGTAGAAGTGGGAGTCTAACGATTGGATTAATTCGGGTCGATTAGACTACAATGTTGGAATATGGTATTCTAAACCAATGATAAGCACTAAGGAGCCTCAGCAGAGCGCACAATCCTTGACGGCTTTCTTAAGGCATATGAAAGAAAATAACAAGTCAAAGATGCCAAGGTGCCGACGCGGTATGGCGCGAAATAGACTGGCATACTGACTGGTTATTTTCTTGAATGTACCTAAATAGATTACGCTGGAATTCATCTATGGAGGTAGCTGCTTTATGGTAGAAATAAAGGAAAATATAGAATCCGCAAGAGTGGCTAACCGCCGTGTTCACATGGCCAATGAACGGACTTTTCTTGCCTGGGTAAGAACGAGCATCGGGATAATGGCCTTCGGTTTTGTTCTGGAAAGGTTCGCGTTGTTTATCAAACAAATGTCCTACATATTAAGAGAATCAAGTACGGGAAATGCGTTGCCTGCTTCAGATGGATCTTCTTCCATCGCCGGGATTTTCCTTGTCGGTCTGGGGGCATTGTTGTGTGTGCTTGCCTTTATCCGGTATAAGAAAGTCGAAAAACAAATAGACGATGATACCTACCTGCCATCCCCTGTACTTAACATGTTGCTTACCCTTTCAATCCTTTCTGTGGGTATTTTCCTAGTTTTCCATTTGATACAGCATGCTTAATGTGTCACCAAACCATAATGACGACAATATTCTACAAAACAGCACCACTTGATATATAATAAGCATACGTAAAATGACTTAAAAAGCAAGGAGGATGAATTCTATGTACAAAAGAATTTTAGTACCCTCAGACGGCTCAGAATCATCACGTCATGCCCTGACCGCCGCGTTGGGACTAGCTAGAAAGTTTGATTCAGAGGTAGAGCTTTTCCACGTAACCCAAAACCAGCTAGCCTACTATGGATACAATGAAGGTTTTACAAATACCATTGACCCTGACCTAATCAAGAAGAACGGTGAGCAAGCCTTAGAATTTGCTCTTAAGGGCATTGATATAAGAGACGTTCGTTTTTCAAAGAAACATGTGTCGGGAAACCCAGCAGAAAGCATTTTAGATGAAATCAAAAGAGAATTCGACTTAGTTATTATGGGAACTCGTGGCCATAGCACCATTACGGGAGCAATTTTAGGAAGTGTTACACAACGAGTACTGGCCAATTCTTTTTGCCCCATACTTGTTGTCAGATAGGTAACCACCGTCCAAACTATGATATTACCTCTTACCCTCTAGACACGCTAGATTGATCTCATAGCATCAATCTAGCGTGTCTTTTATTTTCAATAGGTTTTTATTTCCATAACCGAACATCTACTTTAACATCATAAAGAGTACTCCCCGCTGCTTTATCCGTTAATCTCTGAGAAGTAAGGGCATTTACTGTATGTTCTCCGAGCGCATGTTCGCTGGAAAAAAGGCCTTCGGTAACGACGACTCCTATAGGAACTTTAGTGGTTAACTTGAGAATAAACTGAACCTCGCCACGCTCGTTGAACGCGATCACTCTTTGTCCGTCAAGTAAATTCTTAGTCTCAGCATCTTTGATGTTCATTTGGAGATAGGCTGTTTCCTTTTTACTAAGTAAATCGGAACGCTCATTAAAGGAAGAATTCAGCGAATATAAGCTCGGTACACTCATTAGATAGAACGGGGCATCATCCCCGTAAGGTTCGATATAGTGCGGTAAAGGCTCAACTTCCAATGGATTATAGAGTTCTATTTTACCAGATGGTGTAATAAAGGTTGTCTTGTAATTCTCGGGTAGGGAGAGTTCAACCGGATGACCTTCTTGAAGCTTCTCTAGGTCAATACTCTGAAGCCATGATGTAGGTGGACTAATTAATTGATTGATAAGGTCATCAGCTTTTTGTTTAAAGAAGGAATCCTTAAAGCCCATCGCTTGGGCAAGCAACTGAAAAACCTCCCAGTTAGATTTAGATTCACCCACCGGCGGTATAACTGCAGCCGTTCTCTGGAGGCCATAATGACCATAGGCGCGGTAGATATCCGAGTGTTCTAATGAGCTTGTAGCCGGCAAAATGATGTCGGCATAGCGAGCCGTATCCGTCATGAATCGTTCATGAACGACTGTAAATAGGTCTTCCTTCATCAATCCCTTGAGGACCATCGTTTGGTCAGGGGCTACGACGGCTGGGTTGGAATGGTATACATACAAACTCATGACCGGCGGATTTAATAATCCCGTCAGTGCTTGACCGAGCTGATTCATATTCACCACTCGAGTTGGCTCTTTTAATAAATCTTCGCGCGTAACCCGATCCGTATGAAATACCTTACCTGTCGAAATACTCGCGAGCAACCCACCTCCCGGCTTGCCCCAAGCTCCGACCAGGGCTGGCAGACAGGTGATAGTGCGAACCGTCATTGCGCCGTTGCCATAACGACAAAGCCCTGATCCCAAGACAATAAAAGGCGCGACGGCTTTACCGTAATGTGCCGCCATTTCTTCGAGTAACCTAACTTCAATACCCATAATTTGACTCACTTTAGCTGGTGGGTAATCTTGCAGGACTTCCGTTCGGAGCTGTTCAAAGCCCTGTACATTCCTGTCCAGAAATTCTCGATCTATCCATCCTTCGCGAACCAGGATATGCATGATGCCGAGAGCCAAAGCGCCATCGCAGCCTGGCCGTACTAACACGACCTTATCCACGAGTTGGGCAGTCGGATTTTCATAGGTGTCAACGAGCCAAACCGTTGCGCCACGTTTTTTCGCTTCACGAACATTATGCAGTAAATGAATGTTCGTAGCTAAGGCATTCGTACCCCACAACAGTATAAAGTCACTTTTTTCAACTTCATCCGGGTGGGGCGCCAAGGTATCACCCATAACTGAGGACCAACCGTAGCCCTTAGACGACGAACAAATCGTGCGAGCTAATCTCGATGCTCCCAAACGGTTGAAAAAGCCCTCCCCACAATTGCGTTGAACTATACCCATAGTCCCCGCATAAGAATACGGCAAAATCGCTTCCGCTCCATGGCTTGTAATTATTCCCTTCCAACGGTCTGCAATATGCCTGATAGCTTCGTCCCAAGATACGGATTTAAACTGATCAGTTCCTTTTTCTCCTATGCGCAGTAAGGGCTGGTGCACTCTTTGTGGCGAGTGCACCGTCCGCTCGTAATGGACCATCTTGGGGCATAAAGTTCCTTTGGTAAAAGGATGTTCCGGATCACCCGTAACCTTTACTGCATGACCGTCAGCAACCTCAACTATGAGCCCACACGCATCTGGACAGTCGTAAGGGCAAACAGACCGTTTCAGTTCCGATTTCATGGTACACTTCCTTGCTATCACATTTTTTCTTACCTGTGGATCAATTATTGTCCTTTAATACCGATTACAACATCTCGTGATGCCTGAACAGTATAGAATCCTTCACATAAGATATTTACCTCTTTTTCCGCTAATACCTTCTCGCTTTCCCCCAAAATCGTAACCTTTACCGATATATCCGTCACGTTCCTTATAGTATTGTCACCGTAAGGCGTCCAATAGACCTTCATATCATAGGGTAATTCAACACACTGTTCATATTCAGTAATTATTCCGCTGGTGTTCTTCCACGTAAGAAATCCCCCATACTCTGTTGAATAACGCACTTTATCTACTTTCCCTGAATACTCAGCGGATATTCGAATACCAGGTGTTGAGGACATGGCCTGCACATATTTTTGTGGATAGGCATATAGTTTAAGCTGTTTCGGAACAGATGTGAAAAACACATTGCCTAATAAAACAACACATAATATCCCTAATACTATCAGGCGTGGACTTTTTCCTTTGAAAAAATACTTCAATCTTATCCCCCCCTTGTAACTATTTACCAATCAAAGATCAGAGATTTCACGACCGCAAAATACTCCCTCAAATAGACATTAGGCACGAGATACCAAGGGGTTGGGGAGGGAATTCCCACCGGGATCAAACCATTACGTTGAGCAAGAATTTTTGATCGGAAGAGGTGAAAATCATTTGTAATCACGGCAACCCTCTCTGAGTCTTGAAAATCCGGTTGCTGAGCTAATATTTCTTTACTAAAGCGGAAGTTCTCCATCGTGCTCGTAGATCTTTCCTCTTTCAGGATACGCTCGTCAGCGATTCCATGCTCTACTAAGAAGCGCTTCATTGCCTCCGCTTCAGGAATTCCTTCTCCGGGACCTTGCCCTCCCGAAACGACGACTTTCACATTGGGGTACTTTTCCAGATAGTCTAGTCCCTTTTGCATCCTCTCCCAAAGGGTCCAGGAGAGTTGTTCCCCATTCACGCCTGCTCCTAAAATAATCATATAATCTGCTTCGACAACGGAGTCAGGTCTCGAATTACTAATGATCTCCCCCTCCACCACCACAAACGAGATCAATCCAATTAGGAATAAAGAGATGAAAACCTGACGAAACCTTGATATCCATGGTCTAGTTTTTTTCAACGGCATAAATCTCCAAAGAAAAGCTCTGCCTAATCCCCATAAGATCAACAATCCTCCCATTACCCCAGGTAGAATCGTTCCCAGATTAGCTCCCCCATTATTTAAAAGAAGCAGTAAAGTGTCTGAAATCCCAATAATTCCTAATATAAAAAGAAGCGCTGTTAATGTTTGCTTAGTTTTCATATAACCTCTCTCCGACTATCCATTAGATTTCATATGTGTTGCCCAATTAATACGAACTCCACCTTGGTGAATTATACCATGACCTAACGCGGGTTAAAACAATACACTTTCTTTTGGACTGCAACGATTACAGAACATAGTTCTTTTGAGCAAAACCAAAGACCCCGCAACATACTTGCGGGGTCTTTGGTTCCTATGGAACAGATGGTCGGAATTGTACCGACGACCTGCTCATTTTTCTTACAACTAAAGGTCAATTATTTTAAGTCTGAGGAAGTCTGTCTATCTGAACGAGTTCACTAATTGATTCATATATGAATTTTTAATCTCAATTTCATATAATATTTTAGGTTAGCTATACGATTACGCGCACATACATCACCACCTTTCAATTTAATAGTAATTCATCGTTCTCTATTAGCCTTAGTCCTTAGCTAGGGCTAATTAGGTCCTTACAATGGTTCCCTTTAATGCATTTGCTAACGCCACATTGCCAACTTCATTCATCATGTGTGGGTTGTTTTTATAATAATACAAACTTGTTATCGTTTAGTGACCTTTATGTGTCAGAAATGTGAAGCCTTATATTGGTAAATGGATAATAATAAGGACCCCCACCTTTAAAGATGAGAGCCTAATACTGGGATAGTGAACTCGTTCAACTAAAGTTGAACATCGAGACTTCGGTGGGGGAGTCTACCCCCACCGAAGGAGAGTGAAGCAGGAGAATGTAACTACGGCCTTGAACCTATAGGATACACAAAGATAGCCATACAGGTATTTGTGGAATGTAAATAATATTAATTTATTGGAGGATAAGAGATGAAATATACAACACCGCAATACGGTTTAGAAGCCTTTAATTGTCCCCACTGTGGAGCATTTGCTCATCAATTCTGGAGTCCTAGCATTGTTGCAGCTGGAAGCAGTAATGGAAATGTAGCTATAGAAAAGTTAGCAGTTTGTATGTGCAGAAATTGCACGGAATATTCTTATTGGCATAATGGTAATGAAATGATTTACCCCAGTCAATCAACTGCTCCATTACCCTCAGCAGACATGCCCGAACTTGTTTTAAACGATTATAATGAGGCTAGAAATATATTCGAGAAGTCACCTAAAGCTAGTGCTGCACTGTTAAGATTAGGAATTCAAAAGATTTGTGTATTCCTTGGTGAAAACGGAAAGGACATTAATTGTGATATTGCCAGTCTTGTCACAAAAGGCCTACATCCAAATGTTCAGAAGGCATTAGATATGATGAGAGTTGTTGGAGATAATGCCGTACATCCTGGAGAGTTAACAATAGATGATAACCCTCCTTCTATTGCATTATCATTATTTAAATTACTAAATATTATTGTGGATACTATGATAACTCAATCTAAAGAGATCGACGAATTATTTGACTCCTTACCAAAATAACTCAATCATAAGCAACTTAGCCGTTCACCTTCCATTAAACTCCAAACAATTTTGACGGTAGTTTACTACCCAATCCATCTGGTATAATACTCATATGGTCTACAATTACTACATAGTAGGAGGGAACAAATGATTAGGTGGAAGGTTTATGTTACGAACGAAATTCCTGAACCGGCTCTTGACATGCTGGCGGAGTATTGCGACATTGAAGTCAATCGTACGGGCCAAGTCCTTACAAAACCGCAACTTTTGCAAAAGGTCAAGAACAGAGATGCTGTGTTAAGTTTGCTAACTGATCCCATAGATGCCGAGGTAATGGATGCAGCAAAGGGTACGAAAATCTTTGCTAACTATGCCGTGGGTTATAACAATATAGATATTCCTTCCGCTACAGAGCGAGGAATTATGGTCTCTAATACTCCCGGAGTCCTGACGGATACAACGGCTGAAATGACTTGGGCTTTATTATTTTCTGTAGCTCGGAGAGTCGTAGAATCAGATAAGTACACGAGAACGGGACAATTCCAAGGTTGGGGGCCGATGCTCTTTCTAGGGCAGGATATATTTCACAAGACAATTGGAATAATAGGTGCAGGAAGAATAGGCTTGTCATTTGCTAAAAGGGCAAAAGCCTTCGATATGACTGTCCTCTATACCAGCACTTCCCCTAACCCCCAATTTGAGAAAGAAACGGGTGGGAGCTACGTCAGCCTAGAAATGCTTCTTCAAACATCAGATTTTGTTTCGATTCACACTCCACTTCTCCCTACAACATTCCACTTAATAGGGGAAAAAGAGTTGAAACTTATGAAAACCACAGCTGTTCTAATTAATACTTCTCGCGGTCCTATCGTAGACGAGTTAGCCCTAGCGAAAGCTTTACAATCAGGCGAAATCTGGGGAGCTGGTCTTGATGTCTACGAATTCGAGCCAGAACTAGTAGAAGGACTAAAAGAACTTGACAATGCGGTCCTATGTTCTCACATCGCGAGTGCCACAATTGACACCCGCACTAAAATGGGCACAATCGCTGTGTCCAATATTCTAGCGGCCATGAGAGGAGAACTTCCCCCAAATTGTCTAAATCCTGAGGTGTATAAAACGTAATTTTATTTTACTACTCTAACAATGATTCAGGAAGCCGCCGCTGCTGGGGGGCACAGCTGGTAGTTTCGCCGGGGAATACTGCCACTCTGTTTGAGACCCCCTGGGGCAAAATGGGTCTAGAAATATACTATGACATACGTTCTACCAGTCTGGAAGCAGCGGCGAGAAGAACTTTACTAAAATCGAAGAGAAGAAAAGCAATTTAATTCGTTCTGAACTTATTATTTAAGAGTGGAGAAAGTAACTTTTTTAGTGTAGAATTAATATCCTAAGCTAAAGTGCAAAATAATTAAGATTCTTACTTGAGTATGGGAGAGAGATATGAATGAGATAGCACGAAACTTGAATTGCCAGATACTGCAAGAGAATTCCCACGTTTACGATTTATTATCGGAACTCGGAAAGAATTTGTACTTCCCCAAGGGAATCCTAACTCAATCTGAAGAGGCTAAGCAAAAAGCTCATCGATTTAATGCTACCATTGGAATTGCAACGGAACATAATCAACCAATGTTCTTGCCATTAATCCAAGAAACGTTATCCAATTACGATCCTAAAGACCTTTTCCCTTATGCACCCCCTGCAGGAAAACCTGCGCTAAGAGAGCTTTGGCGAGAGAAAATAATAATTCATAACCCTTCTTTAAAAGGTAAATTGTTTAGTAATCCCATTGTTACCAATGCGTTGACACATGGTCTAAGTATTGTTGCCGATCTATTTGTTGACGAAAACGATCCATTAATTTTACCAGACAAATTATGGGGTAATTATAACATTATCTTTGGAATACGCAGAGGATCAAAAACCATCACCTATTCTTTCTATACAGAAGAAAGTACCTTTAATACGGCAGGCATGAAGGCAGCATTACTGTCCAAGAAAGACCATGGCAAGGCAATTCTATTACTTAATTTCCCAAACAATCCAACGGGGTATACACCATCCAAGCAAGAGGCCTTAGAAATCGTTGAAGCACTCAAAGAAGTCGCCGAACAAGGAATGAACTTAACCGTTGTTATCGACGATGCCTATTTTGGGCTATTTTACGAAAACTCCATCAAAGAATCCCTATTTGCCTTGATCGCCAATATTCATCCTAGAATATTAGCGATCAAAGTTGATGGCGCTACGAAGGAGGACTATGTATGGGGCTTACGTGTTGGGTTTATCACATACGCATGTGAGCATCAAGCGGTATTAGATGCTCTGGAACAGAAGACTTTAGGTATTATTCGGGGTACAATTTCTAGTGCTTCTCACCCAGCGCAAACTTTCGTTTTAAAGGCACTTCAATCTCCCGAGTTCCAAGCTCAGAAACAAGAAAAATTCGAAGTATTAAAGAAGCGAGCTTGTAAAGTCAAACAAATACTCGATCAGGGAAAATACCTTGACGCCTGGGACTACTATCCGTTTAATTCAGGATACTTCATGTGTCTTAAACTCAAAGGAGTTCGGGCAGAAGCCTTGCGCAAGCACCTACTGGATCATTATGGTGTAGGTATAATATCACTTTGTGAAAATGATGTACGCATTGCCTTCTCCTGCGTCGAGGAACAAGATCTCGAACAACTTTTTGATCTTGTATATCAAGGATTCAAAGATTTATCGAAATAAGCGAACTCGCAGGGGGTCAATTCAGCTTCCACTCATATAAGTGGAAGCTGAATTTTTTGGACCCGTTAAAGAACTTCGATCTATCGCAGTAAAATTCTCACTTCCAGTGTAATACCTGTCTCACCCAATCTTTGAAGCCAATCTTCTTGTGGGGCCGAGGAAGAGGAGGTGTCGGTTTTAGTCCACAAAGTAGGCAATATCCAAAGTAGCTTCGGTTTTTCTTCATAAAACTAGAATTTTTTTGAAGTCGCGTAATTAAACTTGGCAATTGAGTTGCCTTTTCCGCTAGTCCTTTTACCAGCATCCAATCCTTTTTGAGTTCTTTATAGATAAGATTACCATTAGCCTTCATTCGTTGCGGATTCTTGAGAACTACATCCTCAAACCCAGCTAGTGTTAACGCATTAAGGTATTCTTCATAGGGCAATGGATTCGTGCCTGAACCGAAACACGACTCCATCTGCAACCTAATGTTAGCAGGCAATTCAGCTAGAAGAACCATTTCCAGATCAGCAACTCTACCCGCTGGCTTGAGGACTCGGTAAAACTCTTGGTATACTTTTACTTTGTCTAAAAATACCGTAATAGATTCAGCCATCACAAAATCAAAGTGGTTATCTTCAAAAGGTAACTGGTAAACATCCGCTACCCTAAACTCCACTAGATGAGAAACTCCTTCTTTTTGCGCTCTCAAACCTGCTTTCTTCACCATTTCAGGACTAATATCGATGCCTAGTATTTTACAGCCTTTAGTTTTTGCCAAGTGACACGCGGTAAGACCGCTGCCACACCCGGCGTCAAGTACATATTGCTCGGGCTTTATTTGCATAGCGTTCAGATTCTGTTGGGTAGCAGGAAATCCTCCCGGATGAGAACTGCCTATACCCAGCCAAGCTAACAGTTCAAAATAGTTCATATCCTCCACACTCTTGCTTTGTGCAGACACGGTGTATTACCTCCTTCCAGGGGTCTCTGGTATTATATTCCACTGACCTGCTTGATGACATTCTAAAATGCTCTTAAAAATAAAGAAATAAAGAAACAAGGCCGGTTTAGTTCGGCCTTGTTTCTTTATTTTATAAATATTTGTGGGGGGGTCTGACTCCGAAGGCTTCTCTGCTAGGCAATTACATTTGTGCCCTGAATTTCAGCCATGAGAGGTTTTGCATTACTCTTTTTAGCTTGTGTTGACCTTAGACTCGCAATATTTATCAGTTGCTCCATTGTATTCCATGGATCATCATCACGTTCTTCATGTCGCTGTCCCCCAATTACTCCAGTAGAAACACTAATTTCTATTCCGCGGACAAAACTGTGTCGATCTATAATATCCGCCAAGTGGTATGCTAATGCTGCTCCTTCGTCCAAGTGCGCTGGCAATAATACGGCAAATTCATCTCCTCCAAAACGGCATAAGAAGGCCTCTGAAGGAATATTTTCTCTTAGTAGTTTGCTCACTTCGATTAAAATAATGTCCCCTACTGCATGACCGTATGTTTTATCAATGGCACCAAAATTGTCTAAATCAAAAAATATAACGCTGATTTCTTGTTTATTTTTCAAGAGTCGGACACCATGATAGTATATGTAATCACTCTTATAAAGCCCAGTTAGCAAATCTATGTGAGACCCAAGTTGTATTTCAAGCAAGTTGCGGGATAAAATACCGGATAGCCGTCCTTCGTCCTGAACTAATACGACATCCAATCCAGTTTCTTCAAAAATTTCTTTGGCTTGCCAAAGTGGCATTTCTGCAGGAACGGTGACCAGTTCTCCTTGCATAGCATCAGCAATGATTCGATTGGGATGTGTTCTCAATAGATCCTTGTATGTTATTACTCCCACCAGATTACCCTCATCCATGACTGGACAACAGCCATTTTTTGTTTCCAATAAAAATGGCCTTATCTTGGAAACTCCATCCAAAACATCCACTGCGTAAAATTCTTTAGAATAGATATCTGCAACTCGCTTAATGGTTATCATAAATCGATAGATTTGCTGACGTGCACAGTTATATTGACATGTGCTTTGATAATCGAGCTTGCATCAACAATCTTTTCCCCCTCTTCTAAAATAAACGCACTTAATTTCTCTTCAGGGATCATGTTCATAAGAGCATTGCGTACCACGATGGCCTCAATGACGGGATGATCAACCTTAATAATTTTGTATTGATCTGGACTGAGGACATCAACCATCCTTTTTAATGCCTCTGGACCTATTGGTGCATTACGGCCCACAATTACAACATCTTGCAATGGTGGTATTTCAAATTCAGTCAAATGCATTTGGATTTCTGCTTTTTTAGCTTCTTTCATAACGTTCACGAGTAGACCTCCGTTTTCTTTTTGATTGTCAACACTAGTTTGTCCAAAATAGTCCCTCGTATATTCTTCACTCCTTGTAAGATAGAGGTAGGGTTGATGGTTCAACCCTACTCGAACGTTCTTTGATAACTTACACCTTTCTACTTCTTGAAGTCAAACGACCTCAGAGGTTTTGTCCTTAACCCTCTGTGTGTCCATTCTACCAAGAATTTCGCCTTAAGAAAAGTAAAAAATGATAATTAAGATTCGGAAGCCATCGCTAGGTTTGCTAAATACCAAGATGTTAAGGTTCCCATGATGTCTCAACCGCAAATCCTTGTTCTTCGTATGATGACTCGTGAGTATTACGCCGTTTCAGATATGCTTACTGTGATAAAGAACAGGCTTTGTACCGATCTCTACTTACTTTTTTCTGGATTGCTTTACCTGTTCTCTGGGCCCTTTGGAAAAACGGCTTTGACGATTCTGAAGAACTATCCCTCACCTAGGGCTATTCGTGAAGCTAACACAGACACCCCCTCACTCTATTAATCTCTAAAACCAGTCGAAAGAGCTCTGAGTGGGCTCTAGGAAGGTGGCTCTTGTGGCTGTCCATACACAAAATTCTCCAATACAATTAATTTTCTAGTGCAGGAAAATCGTCTTCCACTGTCGAACATTAACTAATCATCAACTCATCAGATGACTATACATAATCTAATATCTCCTTATTGTTCACCAATTCATTAAACTATGAAACGAGGGCAAGGATGCCAATTCCTAGGGAGGAGTCACAAGGATGCAGAGTGTAAGAAAGGTTCGTAAATCAACAGCAGTTCTCGACGCACTGGAAATAATGCGAGATTATATCTCGTCCATAGTGAAAGATGGCAATTTTCACTTACCTTCCGAAGAAGACTTCGCAACTCAGCTTGGAATTAGTCGGCTTACTGTCAGAGAGGCTTTGACAGTTTTAGAGCGTGAAGGGCTTATTGCACGATTTCAGGGCAGAGGAACAATTATTAATCAATTTGCCGCACGTCAGGTAACACGCATTGATTTTGCACGGGAAATTAGCAAGTTCATTGCTGAAGCAGGCTATGCATCGTCAGTTGATCAAGTCACTCAAACCTGGCGCCTATCCACGAAGGATGAGAGTTCGAAATTATGCCTTCATGAAAATGAAGAACTATTAGTCGTTGAAAAACGCTTTTTAGCTGATGGAAATCCAGCGGCTTTTTGTATTGATCGAATTCCGCGCAAGCTTTTCAGAAAGGGTAATTTCGCCGAGAAAGAGCTATATCAAGCCATTTTCCCTTTTGTAGAAGAGCACTGTCAATGTCGTCTTACCCATGATGTTATTGAACTCGTTCCGTGCATCGTCGATGAAAAACTTTCACAACTTTTTAACCTCAAATTAGGAACCCCGTTGCTTCGAATCGATACGGTAGAATATTCTTTAGAAGGTCACCCCATCATGTATAACACTGAATTTTATGTTGATCAATTTTGTCGTTTCACCCTTTGTCGTAGTGTTGCCTATCTTTAATAACCTTTGCTCATTAAGGGAGGTGTAGCCAAGAGCAGATTGTTTCCACGTCAATATTTATACTTAATGAGATGACCAAATATAGAGGAGGAACTCAAGTGAAAAAAACCAAAAAGTTTTTAGGATTATTACTTATTGTCTTTGTGATCTTTACCCTAACGGCTTGCGGTACTCAGCCTTCAACCACCAAGCAAGCCCAACCTGATGGTTCAGAAAATTCTAAAGTTAAAATCGGACTCCTTACCGGTGTCGGTGGGCTAGGAGATAAGTCTTTTAATGATCTTGCTGATATAGGAGCTAAAAAAGCAGAGAGCGATCTGGGTGTACAACTAAAAGTAGTTGAACCACCGGATCTTGCCTCCGAAGAAGGCTTAATACGTGATCTTGCTAAAGCAGACAATGATCTAGTCATTGTTGTTGGCTTTGATATGGCTGAGCCTTTGCAAAAGGTTGCTTCCGAATTCCCCAACACTAAATTTGCAATTGTTGACGCAGTGGTGGACAGTAGTAACATCTCTTCTCTCGTCTTCAATGAGCATGAGGGTTCATTCCTTGTAGGGGCTCTTGCAGGTATGATGACGAAGACTAATAAGGTTGCTGCTATTCCGGCTATGGATATTCCTTTTCTAAATCGGTTCACAGTAGCGTACGCTCAAGGAGCAAAGTACGTCAATCCGAAAGTTAACGTTGTAGTTCAACCCATTGGTTCCGACTTTAGCAGCTTTAATGACCCTGCCAAGGCCAAGAGTATTGCGCTGGCTATGTATAACCAAGGTGTTGATGTTATCTATCATGCTGCTGGTGGATCAGGTTCAGGGCTTTTTGAAGCTGCCAAAGAAACAAAAAAATACGCAATCGGCTGTAATTCAGATCAGGATTATATGGCTGAGGGTCTAGTCCTTACCTCCATGATGAAACGAGTTGATGTCGCTGTTTACGACTCAATCAAAGGAACCGTCGACAAAAACTTCAAAACAGGGACGAATACCTATGGTGTAGCAAACGACGGTATTGGTATCACTGAAATGAAATATACTAAAGACCTTATTGGCGCCGACAATATCAAAAAACTTAATGATATCAAAAAAGGAATCATTAACGGAAGCATTAAAGTTACTGATGTAACAGCAAAAGCAAAATAAACTTTGGGCTGGTGATGAGCCGTGGCACTCGAAGAAGCTCTTGTTATCAAGGGATTGAAAAAATACTTCGGACACGTAAAAGCAAATGATGGGATTGATCTGGTCGTTCCTATTGGAACGATTCATGCCATTGTAGGGGAAAACGGAGCAGGAAAAAGCACCTTAATGAAGAGTCTGTTTGGCCTTCTCCAGCCTGACTCAGGAGAAATCTACCTATGGGGGGAGAAAGTTCGATTCTCCTCCCCACTTCAAGCACTGGATCGAGGTATAGGTATGGTGCATCAGCATTTTATGTTGGTGGAGGCTTTAAGTGTTTTAGAAAATATTATCTTGGGTGCAGAACCTGGAAAAGGAATATTGCTCAATTATAATGACAGCCGGAAAACTGTCGAAGAGATCTGCCAAAAATATGGCTTAGTCTTAGATTTAGACGCCCTAGTCGAAAATCTACCCGTCGGGATTCAGCAACGGATCGAAATTGTTAAAATGCTTTATCGTGGAGCACGATTAATTATTCTTGATGAACCATCAGCTGTGTTGACTCCCCATGAGATTGTGCGGCTATTTGAGATTCTACGGGAATTTAAAAAAGACGGATGTACCGTTATCTTTATTACTCATAAATTAAATGAGGTCATGGCTCTAGCTGATGATGTTACGGTCATCCGTGACGGACGAACGGTTGGTCATTGGCCCATCTCGGAGGTCAACGAAAAAATTCTTGCGCGCCAAATGGTAGGTCGCGACGTTGTTCTCGATCTGGTTAAGGACGAAGCCCAACCAACAGAACTTGTTTTACAGGTTCAAGACCTTCAGACTGAGCAAGTCAATGGAGACCAAAAAGCAGTGGGGTTATCCTTTGACATTCGGGCAGGAGAAATCCTTGGAATTATTGGTGTTGCCGGAAATGGCCAGGATGCCCTTATCGAAGGCATATTAGGCTTACGCAAAGTGGAAAAAGGAAAAATCCTTTATCTTGGTGAAAACATCAAAGGTGTTGATACCTCCCATCTCCGTCAAAAGGGAATGAGTTGTATATCCTCGGATCGCCTCAAAACTGGGCTCGTTGGAGAGTTTAGTGTACGCGAAAATGCGATATTAGGCTATCAAGCAGGCAAAGAGTTTGTTTCTAGTATGCTTTTTCAGAAGAAGCGTATAGATCAATATGCAAATCAATTGATTCAGAAATTCCAGATTAAGACCCCTTCGTTAGAAGCTCGGATTACCACATTGTCAGGGGGAAACCAACAGAAGCTAATCATCGGTCGCGAACTTCATGCCAACCCAAAACTAATTATTGCTGTCCAACCGACACGGGGGGTGGATATCGGGGCAATAGAATTTATATATCAAGTTCTCCTCGAATGTCGTCGTCAAAACACGGCAATTCTTCTCATCTCCAACGAATTGGAGGAAGTTCTCTCTCTGTCGGACAGAGTTTCGGTACTTTATCAAGGGCGATTTATGGGAAGCGGTGCACCAAATCTCCTTTCTAAAGATGACATTGGCTTGATGATGGCAGGAATTCATCCTGAAAAGGAAGGAGAACCAGCATGAATATAAGTCGTTTAAAGTTTTTTCTTTGGCAGGTCCTCCCTTCCATCCTCGCGGTACTCTGTGCCTTGTTAATTGGGGCGGTGATTATTTTAGCAATTGGTGAAAATCCTCTGCAAGCCTATGCAGCAATGTTCCAAGGGGCTTTTGGTGACCCATCTTCATGGGCGGAGACCCTCCAACGTGCCACTCCTTATATTTTTGGCGGTTTAGCTTTTTTGATAGCCGCTCGTGCAGGCCTGTTTAACATTGGTATTGAAGGTCAAATGTATGTTGGGGCTATTGCAGCGGCTATTGTAGGTTTTAGTCTTCATCATATCCCTAGCTTTCTCCATGTTACCCTTGCACTCATTGCGGCAGCATTTGCTGGCTATGTTTGGTCTATTGTCCCGGCCTTGCTAAAGGTCAAGTCTGGAGTGCATGAAGTAATTTCTACCATCATGTTAAATTACGTAGCATATGCTTTGACGGCTTATCTTACCGTACGCGTTTTCCATGAACCTGGCGCCGTCGCTCAAACGTATAAAGTTGATTCCAGCGCCATTCTCCCGGCACTAATGTCTCCCAATAAGCTTAATGCTGGTTTTCTCCTCGCCCTTCTATTAGCCATTGCTATTTATGTTTTTCTTTTCCATACCCCATGGGGTTACAATCTGCGTGTAACGGGTATCAATCCTAGTGCTGGCCTCTATGCGGGCATTAAAAGCACACGTGTTGTTGTATGGGCCATGCTGATGAGTGGAGCGATCGGTGGATTGATGGGGGCAGAGCGTACTTTAGGGATTTATGGGCGCTTTATCAACTCATTTTCTCCAGGTTATGGATTTACGGCCATTGCTGTCGCTCTTCTGGGCCAAAATCACCCTTTAGGTATCATTCCAGCTGCCATACTCTTTGGCGCATTAGAGAATGGCGCTTCTGCCATGTCGTTTCAGGTCAATGTTCCTCGCGAACTAGGTCTGATTTTGGAGGCCTTAATTATCGTCTTCATTGCAGCTGAACACTTCTTCCGTGTACATTTACGCTCTATGATCAAGGGGGACAAAGAATGATGGTTACTTTTCTTTCTGTTAGCATCATTCAGGCAACTATATCAATTGCAACTCCTTTGTTTATGGGCGCCCTTGGGGGCGTGTTTAATGAACGTGTTGGAATTGTCAATGTTGGACTCGATGGAATCATGCTGTCTGGAGCTTTTACAGCGGCGATTACTTCGTACTACACTCAATCAGCCTGGATGGGTGTTTTAGCTGCTCTTATCGTTGGCGGTTTGCTAGGACTCTTACATGCAGCCATCTGCGTAGGCTTTAAGGCAGACCACGTTGTCAGTGGTGTCGCCATTAATATTCTTGCTTCCAGTGTAACTGTCTTCTTGTTACAACTTCTCTTTCACAATAAAGGACAATCTCCATTTGCACCCAAAATAGGACAACTATCCAATGCTGGTTCGATACCTATTCTTGGACCGATACTTAACAATATGAGCTATCTCACGATCGTCGGATTAGCACTTATCGTTATCAGTCACTTCTTTCTTTACCACACCAAAATGGGACTTCGTTTACGCTCTGTTGGAGAAAATCCTTATGCTGCCCAATCTCTGGGTATACCGGTGCGAAAGTATATGTATCTCAGCGTCATCGCAGGCTGTGCACTAGCAGGTTTGGCTGGATCTTTTCTCTCTATCGGTATGCTGAATATTTTTACTAAAAATATGACAGCTGGTCGTGGTTACATTGCTCTAGCCGCCATGATTTTAGGGCGTTGGACACCTTTTGGAGCACTCGGGGCCTCTTTGTTCTTCGGCTATGTTCTTGCCTGGCAAATGAATGCACAAGGTCTTACGATACCAGCGCAACTAGTAGAAATTATCCCCTATATTACAATTCTACTGGTTCTCGCCTTTGTCTCCAAGCGGGTGCGTGGGCCTGCTCATGATGGAAAAATATTTGCTCCCAGCGAGCACCAATAATGGAGGAATAAACAATGACGATTCTTAACAAAGCAGATGAGACACTAGGAAAAACTCAATATCACGTTCGGGTTAAACCCGGAGATGTGGCTAAATACGTCCTTCTGCCTGGTGATCCAGCCCGTGCCGATCGAGTAGCCAAATACCTAGAAGATCCTATTCTAATCGCCAATAATCGAGAATATCGAACTTTCACGGGTACCTATAAAGGGGTTGGAGTGAGTGTTACTTCCACAGGAATCGGTTGTCCTTCCGCTTCAATTGCGGTGGAAGAGTTGGCTAATGTAGGCGCAGAGGTTTTCATTCGCATCGGCAGTTCCGCGGGGTTACAACCAAACATCCGCATTGGAGATCTCTTAGTTTCTTCTGGTTCGATGAAAAATGAAGGAACCTCACGTTACTATGTGCCAGATTGCTTCCCAGCTGTTCCAGATCTTGAATTAACCCATACTATTATCCAAACTGCCCGTAGTATGAAAAGTGATCTTGATTTTGCTCTTCATGTTGGAATTTCCGCCTCTGATGATGCCTTCTATGGGGAGACCCAGGAATGGATTGAAAAACTAGCTAAATTAGGCGTCATGAATGTTGAGATGGAAAGTTCCGCAATTTTCACTGTAGCTCATGTTCGCAAACTAAAAGCTGCCTGCATCTGCGCTGTTTCTGGTAATCTCGTGACAGGAGAAGTCGTTTATGAAAACGAAAACACTCGTCTTGTGGAAGGCTGGGACAAAGAAATTAAAGTAGTTTTAGAAAGTATATATCGCTATGCGACGGAACAAGCTAAATAATGACGTCTTATGCAATCTAGTTTATTCTTAAGTTTAATGAATTTTAGCAAAAGAAGGAATTATATTGGCGATACTCATCAAAAATCTACACACCCTTGTTACCTATAATGACCAAGACGAAATTTTTCATGATGTTGATCTTCTCATTGATGGACATGAGATACGAGCCATAGGTAAACAATTAACCTATGACGGACCAGCTGAAGTGATCGATGGCACCGGAAAGCTGGCTATTCCTGGGCTAGTCAATACTCATCATCACTTATACCAAACTTTGTTTCGTGGATTGCCAGAAGTACAAGGGATGCCGCTTTTTTCTTGGCTCGTAAATCTCTATGAGTTTTGGAAGCACCTTACGCCTGATGCTGTCTACTATGGTTCTCAGGTTGGTTTTGCTGAACTATTACGTACGGGTTGTACGTTGACTACCGACCATCATTATGTTTTCCCAAAGGGTCAGCCTGCCACCTTAATTGATAGTCAAATCCAAGCAGCCCGAGAAATTGGAATCCGTTTCCATCCGACACGGGGTTCCATGTCCTTGGGTAAAAGCAAAGGAGGGTTGCCCCCTGATGAAGTCGTCCAGACGGAAAAAGAGATCTTAAAGGATTCACAACGCTTGATTGAAACCTATCATGACCCCTCTCCGTTTGCCATGACCCGTCTTGCCCTCGCTCCGTGTTCACCATTTTCTGTCAGTAAGGATCTAATGATCCAGGCCCGTGACCTTGCCCGATCCTCAGGGGTTATGCTACATACCCACCTTGCGGAAACATTAGATGAAGAGAAATTCTGTCTTGAATTCTATGGGCGTCGCCCCGTGGAATTGATGGAGGAAATTGATTGGATAGGCTCGGATGTTTGGTTTGCCCATGCGATTCATCTAAGTGATCGGGAGATCAACGTTTTAGCTGGTTCTGGCATCGCACATTGTCCCTCCTCGAACATGAAGTTGGGCAGCGGCATCTGCCGTACCAGCGAATTGCTCAAAGCAGGGGTCAAACTTGGAATCGGAGTGGATGGAAGTGCCAGCAATGATGGCTCAAATATGTGGGAAGAAGTTCGCCGTACCTATCTCCTCAATCACCTACGTTATGCCGATGCTGGACTCTCCGCTTATGAAACTGTTAAAGCAGCCACGCGTGGTGGCGCAGAAGTACTGGGACGAAACGATACGGGTATTCTTCAAGAAGGGAAAGCTGCTGACGTAGTGTTCATTAATCTAGAGGATGTGGCTTTCGCAGGTTGCCATGATCCTCTAGTTTCGATCGTTTGCTGTGGCAATTCCAGTATTGTCGACATGACAATCGTCAATGGTCGTATTGTTGTACGTGAAGGACTATTGACCACGCTAGATCCTGAAGATATTCGTGTGAAAGCCCATAAAGTCTCTACTGAAATGGTAGAGAAAGAACGAAATACCACGGTGTAGTATTTTTCTTGTTCAGTTACAAATTCCACGCTTTGGCTATTACAAATAAACTTCTTTTTTGCGAGCGGCTCCAGGGATTCTTGTGCGCTCATATGGGAACTTTGGTCAATAACTGTGATCGCTTATCGGACTTAGCCTTTTCATACTCACTCTTATGAGCACCAACAATATCGGTGGAAAGATCGTTAGCAATCAGTTCGGCCTGCATCGTAATAGATAACATGATGAAAGAAGCCATCAAGTTTTTAGTTTTTCCAGCAAGGATTTCACAGTCTTCATGAATGTAACAAATTCAGGAACACCAGCAAAAACTCTGTCCGAGAGGGGTTTAAGAAATCTATTTTCTAGTTCAGTGCGGCCTTTCGGTTTCTCAAGCACGAGACCAGTAATTATTTTAAGCTTTATTTCAGGATCTTCCTTGGCCCGCCTGTAGAGCTCATTGTTAAAGATAACTGGTTTTCCAAGGGCAAGGGCAAGGGCAAGGGTAATAGCAATAGTAATATCCTTCCCTACATAATTGATAACTTCATCAACACATTTTTTTACGTCGTCAGAGACAATGCCCGAATTTACATTCATAAATAGTCACCTACCATCTCATAAAATTCATAATTAGTTCCAGCAGCTTGAAACCTCAATACCAAGAGATAGAGCCCTCCACCACTTCTGAATGTGAAAGGCTCTTATTCCTTGGATAGCGCGCCATCGTCATTATTAAATGATCTCAAGTTTTTGTTGCGCTGTCTATTTACTTACCTACTACGCGATTTGAAGCAGGTGTTTGGAGGTGGGTATAATCCTGAAATTGGTTATTGTTCCTTAGTGCAAAAACGACTGTCTTTCTCATGATTTTCTCGTTCAAGGAAGAAGGATCAAGCAGGTTCATTCTCTTCAGGTAGCTGTGAGCTGATTTTGGAATGGGTCTGAACAATTCCAGCAGCAACCCTTTTGCCAGTTTAAGACGATTTGTCTTCGTGAGTGTCTTCAAGGACTTCAGAGCATCACCGAGTACAACCTCCTCTTCCATTAAATCTGTGCCAAATGGGAATTGCTGAAAGAGCCCTTGAGACTGATAGGGCTTGAGCAGAGCAGAGATTTTTGTGGGTAGATTATTTTTATACTCTTCTGGAATTTGATAATTCAGAGGTATTTTACCCGCTTTTTTTGCCTGATCAAGGAGTTGTTTTTGAAATCTAGAATCAGCAATATTGATCATCTGGGCTATTATCTCTTTTTCGGGTAGGCTACGAACGTCAGCAATCCCATACTCAGTAACAATGATGTCTCTCAGATGTTTGGGTATGGAGCAATGACCGTAACTGAAGACAATGTTGGATTTGAGAAGCTTACCGGAACCTTTCGTGCTTTTGATCATCATGATAACCCTTGCATCAGGTAGGGCATGACC
>Ga0209386_1000171_pt1 | contig 33842 bp, 29 predicted proteins | sample NGEPertwo_FD_184510 | JGI IMG/M metagenome (GOLD analysis project Ga0209386, IMG submission 184510) | Arctic peat soil microbial communities from the Barrow Environmental Observatory site, Barrow, Alaska, USA - NGEE Permafrost154B-two... | ecosystem: Environmental > Terrestrial > Soil > Wetlands...
GAATTGCCGGAGGCAAGTCATTAATTGACTCGCTTCCGGCTTTTATATTTGTGAAACCTGTCTTTCGAATTTATGAAACCTATATTTTTGATCTATAAAACCTTTTTTGCCACTTCAACCCCTTCTCGCGCATCTTTCACAAAAAAATCTGCGCCGACAAAGGCTGCATATTCAGGAGTCAATACAGCCCCGCCAACCATAATGCGGCATTCAATGCCCGCTTCTCTGATAGCAGAGATTGTGAGCTTCATATTTTTTACGGTTGTTGTCATAAGTGCGCTAAGCCCGATTAATTTTACATTGTGTTCTTTTGCAGCGTCAACTATGTTTTTAATTGGAACATCTTTACCAAGGTCTATTATTTCATATCCGTAATTCTGCAAGAGCATTTTCGCAATATTCTTACCTATATCATGGATATCACCAAGAACAGTTGCGACAAGGATTTTGCCTTTGCCTGTTGACGGACCGTCAGAGCCTTTTACTTCTTTGATGACGTCAAAGCAGGCTTTAACAGTTTCAGCAGACATCATCAGAGATGGAAGAAAGATTTCACCTTTTTCAAAACCGTCACCCACTTTGTTCAGGGCAGGTATAAAGCATTCATCTATGATTTCAAGGGGCTCCTTAGCCTTTAGAAGAAGGCGAACCTTTTCAGACGCCTCTTCACTCCTGCCGTCCATTATAAGTGCTTCAAGTTCATCATAATTCGTTTTTATCAGGTTGGGTGCATTTTCATGTTGATTCCTTTTGTTGCGTTTGTTTTCTGAAGAACTTGTAGTATTTATATACGCCTGATTAATAAGATCATTATTACTATCTGAATATTTTTCAATATAATTAGCAGAACTTGTGTCCTGACAATTTATAACTCGATAAGCATCAACAGCCCGCATCATTTCTAAAGACTTAGGATTGAGGATTGGAGCGTCCAGACCGGCACCCATGGCAGCGGCCAGGAAGGTACTGTTCAATAAAGGCCTGTTTGGCAACCCAAAAGAAACATTACTGACACCTAAAATGGTTTTTACACCCAAACGGGATTTCACGAGTTTTATCGCATCTAAAGTTGCCAGTACACCATTCTGCTGTGCAGAAGCGGTTAATGCCAGGCAATCAATGATAATATCTTCTTTTGGAATACCATAAAAAGCAGCAATACTTACAATTTTTTCTGCAATGGCATATCTGCCTTCAGCTGTTTCAGGAATCCCGTCTTCATCCAGGGTTAATCCGGCAAATCACCGGCCTGAAGACCTTTCTTCTGTATCATTGTTCCCATTGCACCGTCAAAAACAAGTATGTTGCTTTTGGTATATTCTATAATATTCATTTATCATTCTCTCCTGAAACCAATTTATCAAATTTCATTTTACTTGCAGCAACAATCTCCAGTCTATTCATTGAGTACACATGTATATATTTATGCCCGTTTTTATATAAAGCTTCAATTTGATCGCAGGCATATTCAACACCCGCCTTTTGCAAATCAACAGGGCTGTTTTCATATAATTCTTTAATAAACATATCTAAACCTCAAATTCTTTATAATAGGCCTATTTTACTACAATTGTTCTTTGGGTGCAAGATTAAAGGGGCTCCGGGTTTAAACTGAATCCCACCGGTTTGATTAAATATACCCCTCTGAATTGACAGGGTTTACAGCTGCATATGATTGTAGAATATACCTGCAAATAATGAAACATTGTGTTGTTTCTTTGTAACTAAGGTGTTTTTATGATAAAATATAGTAACAGAAATTCTAAGGAGGATAGCAGTATGATAAAATATATACAGAGTTTTGAGAGATGGCTTAAGGAACCGAAGCTTGAAGAAAAACTTAAGCAAGAATTGCTGGAATTAAAATTTCAGGGAGAAACAGCATTTCCAGAAATAGAAGATAGATTTTACAGAGATTTAGAATTTGGTACAGGTGGTTTAAGAGGAATCCTTGGAGCCGGGACAAACAGGATGAACATACATACTGTGGCTAAAGCTGTACAGGGTCTTGCAAACTATGTGACTGACAATTATGAAGAAAGACAGAAAAAAGGTAATAATAAAAAACCTTCCATTGCAATCAGCTATGACAGCCGGATAAACTCTGAACTTTTTGCAAAGACTGCAGCAAAGGTGCTGATGGCAAATTCAATAGATGTGTATTTGTATAAAGAGCTTATGCCTACACCGGCACTTTCCTTTGCAACCAGATATTATCATTGTGATGGGGGGATTATGATTACAGCAAGCCATAATCCGTCAAAATACAATGGATTAAAGGTTTACAATAAAGATGGCTGCCAGGAAACGCTGGAAGCTGCAAAAATAATAATGGAAAAGATAGAATCACTGGATCTGTTTAACGATATTAAAACAGACGCATCCGTAGTTGTAAACCATGGGGAGTTGACCTATATTCCAGAGGAAGTAATAAGTGCTTATATCGATGCGGTTTATAAAGAACTGATACCAGTTGATTGCGAACTGGAAAAATTAAATGTGGTATATACACCGTTGAATGGAACGGGAAATAAACCAGTCAGAAGAATTTTGAAAAAAATCGGGATTAAGAATATCAATATTGTAAAGGAGCAGGAAAATCCAGATGGATACTTTACGACCTGCCCTTATCCAAACCCGGAAAAAGAGGAAGCCTTAACACTTGCAAAAGCATTATATAGAGAGCTTTATGAGAAGGCAGGGAATGAGGCTGAAAGGCCTGATGTTCTGCTGGCGACTGATCCGGATTCAGATAGAATTGGTGTTGCCTGCCATAATAAGGGGGAGATAAAGACTTTTACAGGAAATGAAGTGGGAATACTTTTATTTGATTTCATATGCAGTCATAAGAAGCTTCCTAAAAATCCTGTTGCAATCAGAACAATTGTAAGTACAAAAATGGTTGACAGCATTGCGAAGAACTTTGGTGTTGAAATTATAATAACCTTAACAGGCTTTAAGTTTATAGGAGAGCAGATAGGGTTTTTGGAAGAAAAAGGAGAATCAGCCAGATATATATTTGGATTCGAAGAAAGCGTTGGATATTTATCTGGAGCCTACGTGAGAGATAAAGATGCTGTTAATGCGGCAATGCTGATCTGCCAGATGGTTGGATTCTATAAAAAGCATGGAATTACACTGTTCGACAGACTGGAAAATCTATACAATCAATACGGATACTGGAAAAATGATTTGCTTGAATTTGCCTTTGAAGGACCAAAGGGCATGCAGATTATGTCAGGCATCATGAATCATTTCAGGACAAAATATTACCCTGACTTTGCAGGCAGAAAAATTGTTGAAATCATTGACTATAAAAAACAGACAAGGAAAACTGTAAAAGGTGACAGTTCTAATTGCAGCATGGTCAGTGGGACAAGACCAACGAATCTTCCGTCATCCGACGTTCTGGAATTTATACTGGAAGGCGGCAGCTGTTTTGCTTTAAGACCTTCAGGGACAGAACCTAAATTTAAAATATATATTAGTACAAAGGCAGATAATAGGAATGAAAGTGAAGAAATCCTTAAACTGATGAGTGAAGAACTGGAAATCATAGTCAAAAAAATTACTGAATAATAAAACAGGCAGGGAGCGTATAATGGGGAAAGCTTTAATAGCTATAGATAAAAGCAAATCATTCAGAATTTATCTTGCAATAACAACTGATATGGTTGAAGAGGCAAGAAGAATTCATGATACAACACCACTGGCAACCGCAGGGTTAGGAAGAGTCTTAACGGGGGCAGGACTAATGGGTTTATTACTGAAGGGCGAGAGAGAGAAACTGACCCTTCACTTTAAGGGAGACGGACCAGCTATGCAAATATTGGCAACCGCTCTTGGGGACGGCAGCGTAAAGGGTTATATTGCCAATCCCGATGTTCAGCTCCCTCTTACTGAAGCGGGGAAACTGGACGTGGGAGGCTCTTTAGGAATAGGAGAATTGACAGTTATAAAGGATATTGGTTTAAAGGAACCGTATGTGGGTAAAATAGCATTTACGACAGGAGAAATAGCGGATGATCTGACTGCCTATTTTTATATATCTGAACAGCAGAATTCTTCGGTTGCACTGGGAGTGAAAGTGGGTCGAAACGGAAAAGTGCTGGCAGCAGGAGGAATGATCATACAGATGCTGCCGGAATTCCAGCCGGGATCAGTGGATGCACTGGAAAAACTGATTGACGGGATGAAGCCCTTGTCTACTTTAATTGAAGAGGTTATGGTAAAAGCTTCCGGCAGAACAGAGGGGGAACTGCTGGATGATTTGCTGGTACACATATTCGAGGAGATGCCTGAAGAATACAGGGTCGAGAAAATCGGTAGCAGAGAGTTGAAGTGGGAATGCGACTGCTCCAGGGAAAGACTGGAACAGGTGCTTATGACCATAGGAAAAGATGATCTGGGGAAAATTATCAATGAAGATGGCCAAGCAGAAATGGTATGCCAGTTTTGTACAAAAAAATACCATTTCGAAAAAAGCGAACTGGAAAAAATTCTGGAGGAAATACGATGAAAAGATTAGGGATACTGTTTGGTGGCCGTTCCGGGGAGCATGAAGTCTCTCTTATGTCAGCTACCTCAGTGATTAAAGCAATGGATAAAAGCCGTTTCCAGATTGTAATGATAGGTATTTCCAAAAGTGGTGAGTGGTTGCGGTATGACGGACCCATTGAAAATATCGAAAATGGAGAATGGGAGAAGCAAGCCAGACATTTTGAAGTAGGCTCTTTAAAACAGGAAGTCGATGTTGTTCTTCCAATACTTCATGGCCCCTACGGCGAGGATGGCACCATTCAAGGCCTGTTTGAAATGCTTGACATCCCATATTGTGGATGCGGCGTTTTAGCTTCTGCTGTTGCAATGGATAAAATGATCTCAAAAGAATTATTTGTGCAAGCGGGTCTTCCCGTTTGTAAATACACATTGGTTTTTTCAGAGAAACTTGAGGACCAAGGGGATATGCTGGAGGAAATCCGAAGAATTGAAGCCTGTGTTTCTTATCCGATGTTCGTAAAACCTTCTAATATGGGCTCCAGTGTTGGAGTTACCAAGGCAAAGAATAGAGGAGGCCTGGAAGAGGCCCTCCGGATTGCAAAGAAATATGACAGAAGAATCATCGTAGAAGAAGGTATTGACTGCAGAGAGCTGGAAGCTGGCGTGATTGGGAATTTTAGCGCTGAAGTTTCTGTTATTGGAGAAATCCTTCCCTCCGCAGAGTTTTATGATTACAAGGCAAAGTATTTTGATGGTGGAAAATCAAAAATGTGTATTCCGGCTGATATCAGTGAAGAGTTGTCTGAAAAAATACGGAACCTGGCATTGCAGGCCTATGAAACAATTGACGGGTCAGGCTTTGCAAGAATAGATTTTTTCCAGGACAGAAAGAACGGCAAAATATATATAAATGAGATAAATACAATTCCTGGATTCACCCGATTCAGTATGTTTCCGTCATTATGGGGGCATGCAGGGATTTTATATATGGAATTGATTGAAAGGATAGTGGAACTGGGATATGAAAGATATAATGCTAAGAATAATAGGTAAGTCGCTGGTTGGAGAAGCAGAGGAACAACAGATGGAATTTGTTACGGAAGGAAAGTTTTATAAAAAAGGTAAGGCTTTTTATATCGTTTACGATGAGAGCGAACTTTCGGGGATGCCTGGCTGTAAAACCAGTCTTAAACTGAATAAAAACAGCATTCAAATGAAACGTTACGGTAATGTAATAAGCCATGATACAATTATGGAATTTGAGCGAGGCAAACGTTATGAAGGATATTATGAAACACCATATGGTCATTTTGAAATGGAACTTTTGACTAACAGTATCAATAATACGGTTTCCAATGAAGGAACCGGCAAAATAGATATAGATTACCACATAAGCTTAAAAGGCTTGAGTGAAGGCAGAAGCAGACTTAACATTGAAATATTGTCTTAATGAAGAAAACAGGAAATGTTGTCTTAACGAAGAATACAGGAGAAAAACATGGATAGAAAAGTTGTAAAAATAATAGCGATAATCATTGTTGCAGCAATGATTATTACTTCTTTTTCGTTTGTAATTATTGCACCAAGCTTATTTGGGAGTAATGATTTTACTGCTTATGGTGAAGAACTGGGCACAAGCGAGCAGGAGCTTACAGAACAGATGGATTACCTGGATGGTTATCTTCGGTTTTTAAAAGAGAATTTTAAAGATAAGGTGGATTATCAGACGATGATAGATGGCGCATTTACCGGGGCAACCAACGCTTTAGGAGATAAGTATACAGAGTATTACAAAACAGAAAAAGACAGCTCCAATTTCCTAGAGAATGTGACAGGAGAGTTTTCGGGAATTGGCGTTACCTTGGAAAAAGATGATCTTGGGGCAAAAATTGTTTCCGTTTTTATTACGGCTCCTGCAGCCAAAGCTGGCATTCAATCAGGGGATGTTGTTGTAAAGATTGACGGTGTGTCAGTCACAGGGCAGAGCGTTGATCAGATAAGTCTGAAACTTAGAGGACTGGTTGGCACAAAGGTTCTGGTAACTGTAAAAAGAGCAACCCAGGAATTAAATTTTACCATTACAAGAGAAATCATTAAAGCCACGAGTGTTTATACGAAAATGCTGGAAAATAAAACAGGCTATATTCAAATTACAAATTTTGACAAAGATACAGACAGCGAATTTGAGATTGCTCTCAGAGAAACAATCGGCAAGGGAGCGGCATCTATTATCATTGATGTGAGAAATAACGGAGGCGGTTTGATTTCAAGTGCTGTTGGTGTAGGAAATAAACTGATCAGAGATGGTGTGATTTTTCATTACGCAAAACAGGGTCAAATAGAGGAAACTGCGACCGCAGCAGGAGTTGCAAACTATAAACTTCCTACTGTTCTGCTGGTCAACGAAAATTCTGCCAGTGCATCAGAAATTCTTGCAGGAGCACTGAAGGATAATAAAGCTGCAACCTTAGTAGGAAAGACAACCTACGGAAAGGGGATTGCACAAATTGTTACTAATGTAGGGAATGGCCATCAGGCCAAGATTTCTTCCTTCTATTTTACAACGCCCGATAATAATATGATAAACGGAAAAGGAATCACACCTGACTATGTTATTGATAATTATGTAAAAAAGAGCGAGGATGTTATTCTCACTTATCAGGGCTTTGCACCAATGAGTGAACAGAAGAAACCGGGTTTTGGAACGGTTGGACTTAATGTTTACGGGGCGCAACAGAGACTATCTCTTCTTGGTTATGATGTGACTGTCACTGGAACAATGGATGCAAGTTCATTTGCAGCAGTAAAAAAATTCCAGACGGACAACAAATTTTTCTCTTACGGGGTGCTTGATTATACAACCAGAGACAGATTAGCCCAGGTTTCATACAATTATGTTTATGGAACAGGTGACGGAGACAGACAGCTTGAGAAGGCAATCCAACTGTTAAATACAAGCCCAATATAAGCAGGAGAGAATGGGCTTCAAGCCCAGTCTCTCCTGCTTATATTGGGCTTCCTTTCCCAAAAAAAGGAGATAAAGCCTAAAATTTCAACTATAATTGCCTGTGGAAACTTATCCACAGGTTTGTTTTTTGTTTTTATATGTTTTTAGTGGTTTTTGCTTTTTCCGACTTGTAGGCAGAGCCTTAATTTGTTATAATAATGAAGTTGTTTTTATTCACGAAAGGAAGGTGAGACTATGGGAAAAATAGGTTTTAGTGCAGAAAAATACATTGAGGAGCAGTCAAAGCATATTCTTGAAAGAATTGCGGCGGGAGACAGCGAAAGACTATATCTGGAATTTGGCGGAAAGCTGGTGCACGATAAGCACGCCGCAAGAGTGCTGCCAGGATTTAACGAAAATGCGAAAATTGAGCTGCTGCAAAAGCTGAAAAACGAGGCGGAAATTATTATTTGTATTTACGCAGGAGATATTACAACCAATAAGACAAGACAGGATTTTGGAATAACTTACGATCTTGAAGTCTTGCGTTTAATAGATGCATTCAGAAAATTTGACCTGACTATCAACAGTGTTGTTGTTACCAGATATGAAGGGCAACCTGCTGTAAACATGTTTATAAATAAGTTGAACAGAAGAGGGATTAAAACATACAAACATACTTTTACCAAGGGATATCCCACAGATGTGGATATGATTGTAAGCGATGAAGGTTACGGAGCGAATCCATATATTGAAGTGACAAAACCTTTAATTGTTGTTACTGGTCCTGGCGGCGGAAGCGGGAAACTGGCAACATGCCTGTCACAGCTTTACCATGACTATAGAAAAGGGATAAAAGTCAGATACGCCAAATTTGAAACTTTTCCAATTTGGAATTTGCCCTTGAAGCACCCTGTAAATGTTGCTTATGAAGCAGCAACGGCTGATCTTAAGGATGTAAACATGATAGATTCCTTCCATCTTGAGGCATATGGCAAGACGGCGGTGAACTATAACAGAGACCTGGAGGTTTTCCCTGTTGTAAAAAGAATAATTGAGAAAATTACTGGACAGGAAGCTGAATATAAATCACCGACAGACATGGGTGTTAACAGAGCCGGTTTTGGAATAACTGATGATGAAGTTGTTCGGGAAGCATCTCTTCAGGAAATTATAAGAAGATATCTGATTGCGCAATGCAATTATAAAAAAGGTAAGATTGATGAAGAATCATTAAACAGATCAAAACTGCTGATGGATGAGATGGGAATAACTGTTGAAGACAGAAAAGTTGTTCAGCCCGCCAGAGATTATGCAGAATATAAGAGAAACTGTAATGAAAGATATGAGAATATTGTTGTAATGGCTATAGAAATGCCGGATGGCAGCTTTATAACCGGCAGAAGTTCAAGAAGAATGGTTGCGGCATCTGCGGCTGTGTTAAATGCTATTAAAAAATTATCGGGTCAATCTGATGATATTCATTTAATCTCTCCAACAGTATTGAGTGACATTCAAAAACTGAAAAAAAATATTTTGAAGCAGGACAGGTCAAGCCTTAACTGTGAAGAAATACTCAGTGCTCTTACGATTTCAGTCGGAACCAATCCTTCTGCCCAGGCAGCGGTGGACCAGCTTGTAAATCTGGATGGCTGCAAAGCCCACTGCACTGCAATATTGAGTGACAGAGATGAGCAAACATTAAGGTCCCTTGGGTTAGACGTAACCAGTGACCCTGATTATGTGACTACTAATCTTTACTTTGGATAGATTAGAAAAGGTTAAAATTATACCCTGATAAGGGGAATATAGATTAATTAGCAATTTGGATAAAAGAGAAACGGCGTTTAATATAATGGTTGATGGATAGGGTAGCTTGGCGATGCTACCCTATTTTTGCATATTAACAGATGTGAGACTAGTTGATCTTTCATGAAAATGTCTTTTGAATCATTTCGAAAAAATATAAAACTCTGATGCTTATAATTATGCATAGTAGAGCAATAACTAAATAAAGCGATAAAGTTATAAAATGCGCTTTATTATGCAAAACTCTAAACAGATAGTTTCTGTTTAAAAACAATACAGGGCTGGTAAATAAGCTGAAACCATTAAATTAATAGGGAGCGCAGCAAAAAAACAGTGGCAAAATACATTATTTTTGTTATAATGTAATTAAGAGAACAAAATACCCTTATCCTCGAATAAATAGAAGGGTAAAAATGAATAAGTATGCATAATTAATGAATAAGTATGCAGAATTCGATATAGTTATGGCGTTAGGGTCACGAAGGTAAAAGTTTGAGAGGAGAATAGCAATGGCAGTAGTTATTAATGGAAAAAACCTTACAGTAGAAGAGGTTGTAAGTGTTGCCAGAGGCGGCGAACTGGTGGAAATATCACTAGATTCGCAAAAAGCTGTAAAAAATGCAAGAGATTATGTTGAAAAAAAATTAAGTGAAGGAACTGTCATTTACGGGCTTACAACCGGATTTGGAAAATTTTCGGATACGTTTATCTCCAGGGAAGAAACAGGAGACCTTCAGAGAAACCTGATTATCAGCCATGCCTGCGCGATGGGAAACCCGTTGCCTACAGAGGTAGTCAGAGGGGTTATTCTTCTTAGATGCAATGCTTTGGCACGAGGTAATTCGGGAATTAAACCCGAAACGCTTAACGCATTACTTGAAATGTTAAATAAAAAAGTACATCCAATTATTCCGGAAAAGGGCTCTTTAGGAGCAAGTGGAGATCTGGCACCTCTTTCCCATATGGTTCTTACATTAATAGGTGAAGGACATGCTGAGTACCAGGGAAAGGTGATGCCAAGTAAGGAAGCGATGAAACTGGCGGGGATTCCAGTAGTTGAGCTTGCTGCAAAAGAAGGTCTTGCATTGATTAATGGGACGCAGGTTATGACAGCGATTGGCACCATGGTTCTTTGGGATGCAATGAATCTTGCAAAAGTTGCCGATATTGCAGCAGCTATGACAGCTGAAGCCTTAAACGGGATAACAAAGGCTTATGATCATAAAGTCCATGATTTGAGGGGGCACCAGGGTCAAAAGGATGTAGCTGCAAATTTGAGGACATTGCTGAAGGGAAGTGAAAATGCCAGGGATACCAATCCAAAAAAAGTTCAGGATCCATATTCATTAAGATGCGTTCCTCAGATACATGGGGCATCAAGGGATTCCATCAAATATGTATATGACGCAGTTTCCATAGAAATTAATGCAGTGACTGATAATCCAATTATATTTCCGGATGAAGATGAGGTAATCTCAGGGGGGAACTTCCATGGCCAGCCAATGGCTTTAGCTTTTGATTTTATAAAAATGGCAATTGCTGAATTTGCAGATGTTTCGGAAAGACGTTCAGAAAGGCTGATTAATCCTCAGCTTTCGGAAGGGCTTGCCCCGTTCCTGACAAATCATGGCGGAGTCTGCTCTGGTTTTATGATCGCCCAATATGCTGCAGCCTCTTTGGTTTCGGAAAATAAAATTTACGCACACCCTGCCTGTGTTGATTCAATTCCATCTTCAGGAAATCAGGAAGACCATGTAAGCATGGGGACAACTTCAGCGAGAACAGCTGCTCTTATTCTCGACAATGCGCAAAAGGTATTAGGAATAGAACTATTCGCGGCATCTCAGGCAATCTGGCTGCGAGGTGATGCAAAGGGAGAGGAAGCGACAAAGAGTCTGGCACCGGCAACAAAAGCGGCTTATGATTTTATCAGAAAAACTGTTAAACCTATTGATAACGATATTGTAATGCATTATGAATTAATAAAATTTGATGCAATGATTAAGAATCATTCATTTGCTGAAGAAGTTTCAAAGGTGGTGAAAATATGCTAACAAATCAAACGATTGATGACGCAATGAAAATAAAACTTGGAAATGAATTGCCAGAATATCCTGAATTTGAAGAAGGCAGAAGAAGGGCTCCGGACAGAGGCTTTCGCCTTACAAAGGAGCAGACCAAAATTGCTTTGAAGAATGCTCTTCGCTATATCCCTGAAGAATTTCATGAAAAACTTGCCCCGGAATTTATGGAAGAACTCATAAAATTCGGCAGAATTTATGCTTACAGATACAGACCTGCGGGAAGAATATATGGGAAACCGATAGAAGAATATAAAGGAAATTGTGTGGAGGGAAAAGCATTTCAGGTGATGATTGATAACAATCTTGATTTTGAAATTGCCCTTTATCCATATGAGCTGGTTACCTATGGAGAAACAGGCCAGCCATGTCAAAACTGGCTTCAATATTGTCTGATTAAAAAATATCTTGAACGGCTTACAGATCATCAGACTTTAGTGATTGAGTCGGGACATCCGTTAGGCTTATTCCCATCAAAACCGGATGCACCAAGAGTAATTATTACAAATGCATTAATGATAGGGTTGTTTGATAATATGACTGACTGGGAAATTGCGGAACAAATGGGCGTGGCGAATTACGGGCAAATGACGGCTGGAGGATGGATGTACATCGGGCCACAGGGTATTGTTCATGGAACATTTAATACCATTCTGAATGCAGGAAGAAAGTATCTGGGTGTGAAGGAAGATGGAGATCTTGCCGGAATAACCTTTGTTTCATCAGGTCTGGGTGGAATGAGCGGGGCACAGCCTAAGGCCGCAAATATAGCCAATGCGGTAGGGATTTTTGCCGAGGTGGACCTTTCCAGAATTGAAACCAGACAAAAGCAGGGTTGGGTTGATATTATCAGTGAAGACCTGGATGAAGTATTTTCATTGGCGGACAGGTATAGAAATGATGGACAAACCGTTTCTATTGCATATCATGGGAATATTGTGAGTCTCTTGGAGGCTGCCGTTGTTAAAAAGTTTAAGATTGATCTCCTTTCAGATCAAACATCTTGCCATAATGTTTATAATGGCGGATACTGCCCGGTTGCCCTTGAATTTTGCGAGAGAACAGAGCTTCTTACACAAGACAGAGACGAATTCTGCAAAAAAGTAAATGAATCACTTAGAAGACACTTTGAAGCAATCAAAGGGCTTTCCGCGCAAGGGACCTATTTCTTTGACTATGGGAATTCCTTTTTAAAGGCTATATATGATGCGGGAATTCAAGAAATATCCAAAAATGGAATTGATGAAAAAGACGGATTTATCTGGCCGTCCTATGTGGAAGATATTATGGGGCCAATGCTTTTTGATTATGGGTACGGACCATTCAGATGGGTCTGCCTGTCAGGAAAGCCGGAGGATCTGGACCGGACAGATGAAGCCGCAATGGCCTGCATTGACCCGAACAGAAGATTCCAGGACAGAGATAACTGGGTTTGGATACGAGATGCCAAAAAAAATAAAATGGTGGTTGGCACACAAGCAAGAATTTTGTATCAGGATGCAGAAGGCCGAACAAAAATCGCATTGGAATTTAACAAAATGGTGAGGGAAAAAATGATTGGTCCAATCATGCTGGGCCGGGATCATCACGATGTGAGTGGAACCGACTCCCCATTCAGAGAAACTGCCAACATTAAAGACGGCAGTAATGTAATGGCGGACATGGCTGTACAGTGTTTCGCCGGCAATGCAGCTAGAGGGATGAGCCTTTGCGCATTACATAATGGTGGCGGGGTAGGTATCGGCAAGTCAATCAACGGGGGATTTGGTCTTGTATTAGACGGAAGCGAAAGAATTGATGAAATCATAAAATCAGCAATGATGTGGGATGTAATGGGTGGTGTCGCCAGAAGAAGCTGGGCAAGAAATGAAAACTCCGTATCAACAAGTGTTAAGTACAATAATAATTATGGTGATGCTGGTCACATTACCATTCCCTTTGTAGCCAGCGATCAGCTGGTAAATGAAATGGTGGTGAAATATTATGAGTAGTTTATTGATAAAAAACATAGGAAGTCTTCAGACTCCAATCGGAAGTGAAAGCCATGCAGGATTAAAACAGGGAGAAATATTAAAATTGAATAATGCAGCCATACTCGTTCGGGATGGCGTTATTACAGAAATAACGGACAATGGCATTCTGCCAAAGGGTGCTGAAAAGGCTGATTTTGAAATCGATGCAGAAGGCAAACTGGCAACGCCTGGGCTGGTTGATGGACATACCCATCTTGTTTTTGGCGGATACAGGCAAAATGAAATTTCAAAGAAGCTGGAAGGAATGGCTTACCTTGACATTCTAAAAGCAGGCGGGGGTATTTTAGATACAGTAAGAATGACGAGAGTAACCAGTTTTGAAGACCTTTATGATAAAAGTTCCGGCTTTCTTGATGAGATGCTGGCCCTGGGGGTTACTACCTGTGAAGCAAAAAGTGGATATGGTTTGGACCTGGAAAATGAAAAGAAACAACTGAAGGTAGTAAAGAGACTAAGTGAAGCACACAGGGTCGAGCTTGTCTCCACATTTATGGGTGCGCATGCAGTACCTGATGAATATAAAGGAAGAAGAGATGAGTTCGTAGATTTTCTCTGTGAAAAATTACTGCCTTATGTAGCTGAAAAAAAGCTTGCTGTCTACTGTGACATTTTTTGCGAAGATGCTGTATTCACCGTTGAACAAAGCAGAAAATATTTATCGAAGGCTAAAGAATTGGGTTTTGGTTTGAAAATTCACGCAGACGAAATAGAGGAAATTGGCGGCACGGAGCTGGCAGGAGAAATGGGTGCCATTTCGGCGGAGCATTTGGTTGCGGCTGGCGAAAAGGGAATGGCAGCAATGGCCAAAGCTGGAACGATGGCAATGCTTCTTCCTGCAACTTCCTTTTATCTGGGGAAGAACTATGCTCCTGCAAGGAGAATGATAGAACTTGGAATACCGGTTGCCATTGCTACGGATTTTAACCCTGGTTCATGTCCGTCATTGAGCCTTCAATTTGGAATAAATTTAGGATATTTAAAATATAGAATGACCCCGGAAGAAGTATTGACTGCAGTGACAATCAACCCTGCATGCGCAATAGGAAGAGGTCATATTGTGGGAACCTTGGAAGTTGGAAAACAGGCAGACATAGTGATTTGGAATGCACCTGACATGCAAATGCTTTGCTACAGATTTGGATCAAATCTAGCATGGAAAGTAATCAAGGAAGGCGAAATCATATGAAATTAGTTGAGTTAAAAGTGGATGATTATTTGAACCTGCTTGGTTCTGATGCCCCGGCACCCGGTGGCGGTTCGGTAAGTGCACTGGCTGGTGCGCAAGGTATTGCATTGATGAATATGGTTTGCGACCTTACGGTAGGCAAAGCAAAATATGCAGAATTTGAGGAAATTTGTATCGCCGCAAAGGTAAAAGGGGTAAAACTTTTCGGAAAACTGACAGAGGCCATAGATAAGGATACAGAGGCCTTCAATATGGTAGCCAATGCTTATAAAAGGCCAAAGGAATCAGAAGAGGACAAGCTGGCCCGATCAAAGGCAATAGGAGCAGCAATGCTGACTGCAACAGAAGTGCCTTTTAAAACAATGGAGCTTTCTTTAGAAGGATTACAGACGGTTGAAACCTTGGTCGGCAAGACAAATATTAATGCAGCCAGTGACTTAGGGGTTGGCGCTGTCAGCTTGATGGCAGCGGTCAAAGGCGCCTGGTTGAATGTAATGATTAATCTTTCAGGGATTAAAGATCCTGAGAAAAAGATTTTCTTTGAACAAAAGGGAAACGAAATAGTAACACAGGCAGAAGAACTGATGAAGTTAATAGAAGCAGGAACATTTAAAAGCATAAAATGATTTATATTATGTCAAATCGGAAAATCGGTTTAGAAAAGGTCCTAATTGGTTTAACGGGGCAGGAGGAGAATTGAAATGGCGAAGATAGTTGAAAGCGTACCTAATATTAGTGAGGGCAAAAACAAGCAGATCATTGAGGCATGCGTGGATCAAATCAGAATGGCGGCAGGCTGCACTTTATTACAATATTCTTCAGACCCAAATCATAACAGAACGGTAATCACTTATATGGGCAGCCCGGAAGCAGTTGAAGAAGCAAGCGTGAAGCTGGCTAAGAAGGCTGTGGAACTGATTGATCTGACAAAACATGTTGGAGAGCATCCGCGAATGGGATGTGTAGATGTTATCCCGTTTATTCCAATAAAAGAAACTACTGTGGAAGAATGCGTTGCTCTTTCAAAAAGAGTAGGAGAAAGAATTGCTAAAGAAGCGGATCTTCCAGTTTTCTTATACGAACAGTCGGCAAACGCATCCCATAGGGAAAACCTGGCAGCAGTTCGTAAAGGGCAGTTTGAAGGAATGACAGAAAAAGTGAAAGATCCACTTTGGCTTCCTGATTTCGGAGGACAAAGAATACATCCGACCGGAGGAATTGTAGCAGTTGGTGCCAGACCGCCTCTTGTTGCATTTAATATTAATTTAAACACCTCAGACGTTGAGATTGCCAATAAAATTGCAAAGATAATCAGAAAAGCCGGTGGCGGGTTAGACAATGTTAAAGCTATGGGCGTATTACTGGAAGATAGGAATATTGCTCAAGTTTCAATTAACATGACTGATTTTAATCGGACTCCGTTATACAGAGTTGTAGAACTTACAAAAGTGGAAGCTGCCCGTTACGGGCTTACGGTAATTGGCACTGAGTTAATAGGATTATGCCCGATGAAGGCGCTTTTTGATTCCGCAGAATATTACCTGCAAATAGAAGATTTTGATGCGCAGGTTCAGGTAATAGAAAACCATTTACTATAAATTCAGACAGGCCTGGCCAAAATAACCGGCAAACCTGCAGGCCTGGTCTGACACCACTTACTCATTGGAGGATGATGATGACAATTGACAGGTTTTCACAAGACATCTCATTAACGGATGAAATAGCCGACATTATCAGGGAAAGAATTCTGAACGGCAGATATTCTATTGGAGAAAAAATAATTGAAGCTCCGCTGGCAAATGAATTAAGAGTCAGCAGAACACCCATAAGACAAGCTTTTAAAAAACTGGAAAGTGAAGGGCTGGTTGAAAACATACCGAACAGGGGGTCTTTCGCAAAGGGTTTTACAAAACGTGACATACAGGACATTTATGAGGTGCGGAAAGCTTTGGAAGCCTTGGCCATAGAATGGGCTGCAGAAAGAATTTCAGAAGAGGATATTTCCAAGTTGGAAGAAATTGTTGAACTTATGGAGTTTTACACGGTGAAGAAAAATTTTGAAAAAATCATGGAGGCAAACAAATCTTTTCATGAAACCATATATAAAGCATCGGAAAGCAGATTTATGTCTCAAATACTAAGGTCTTATCAGAATTACGTACAGCAGGCCAGAAGAACGACGGTTTATGAAACGGATTACCTGGTGGGGATACTGAATGAACATAAGGCAATTCTTGGCGCTATGCGGAAAAGGAATGCCAAAGAGGCAATAAAATTAACCAATCAACATTTGGATAATTCGAGAAAAAGAACAGAATCAAAATGGAAGAGATTGGTTTGAAATTACATTTCACTAACACAAATCGCCAAATTGTATACAATGAACTAACAAAATACGATTACAACAGTATAAAAGAGACGTATTTGTTTGCTTATTTTGGCGTAAAAATGGTACTATGTTTAAGGGAAGCAAATGTTGCTGACCTTAAAATAATAAAAGAGGAGCAATCATGGAACTGAATTTTAAAGATTCTAAGCAATCAGTACTTCAAGGGAATGAGGCGTGTGCAAAGGGTGCAATCTATGCAGGATGCAGATTCTTTGCCGGATATCCCATCACACCTTCAACTGAAATTATCGAATTGCTGTCAAGGGATTTGCAGCAGGTGGGTGGCGCCTTTATTCAAATGGAAGATGAAATTGCGTCAGCATGTGCAATTATTGGGGCAAGATGGGGCGGCAAAAAAGCAATGACTGCAACCTCCGGTCCAGGCTATACGCTCATGCAGGAGGCCATTGGTTACGCTGCGGTTACTGAAACGCCTGTGGTTATTGTAAATGTACAGAGGGGAGGGCCCTCAACCGGCCAACCGACACTCTCTTCTCAGCAGGATATTTATCAGGCCAGATATGGAAGCCACGGAGATTACGAAATAATTGTACTTGCACCTTCGTCAGTTCAGGAAATGTATGATTTTACTGTGAGAGCTTTTGAGCTCTCTGAGCAGTTCCGAACGCCGGTAATACTACTGGCAGATGAAGTTGTTGGACATATGAGAGAGAAAATTACACTTGAGGGCGGTTTTAAAAATATTCCGGGCGGCAGAAGAAAGCAGGTTGTTTCACCTCAGGCTGATTTTTATCAGGGAGAAAAATCTCTTGTTGAAGGACAGCTTCATGATGAGTCTGGAAAAAGAATAGGACATATGGCCAAGGATAGTGGCGAATTCATCTATAATATCAATAAGAAAATAACTGATAACATCGATTTGATTACAGATATTGAAACCTATTTTCTGGAAGATGCAGACATAGCAATTGTCGCTTATGGCTCTGTTGCAAGACCGGCACATAAGGCAATCAAACTTGCCCGAGGAATTAGGGATGAGAGAATCCGTACGAAATTTAAATTTTTAAAAACAGTTTTCAGAAAAGGAGTACCAGCAGCAATCAATACAGACTATAGCCATTTAAAGGTTGGATTGATTAAGATTAATACGGTTTGGCCTTTCCCGGAAGATGAACTGAAGAGACTGGCGAAAGATATTGATCTGGTAATTGTTCCGGAAATGAATATGGGGAAATATTGCAGAGAAGTGGAAAGAGTTCTAAAGGATAAAAAAGTGATTTCTATGCCAAAGTGCGGTGGGGATATTCATACACCCAGTGAATTGCTGGATCGAATACTGAAGGAGGTGGGCGTAAATGAATAAACTATATGAAAAATATATTAAAACTGACTTGCTCCCGACTTTATTTTGTCCTGGTTGTGGAAATGGGATTGTTCAGATAGCAGCAATCAAAGCAATCGATAAACTGGGCATACAGGATGAAATGGCGTGTGTCAGCGGTATTGGCTGCTCCTCCTGGATTCCATGCTATTTTAAAATGGATGTAATGCACACGATGCATGGAAGAGCGTTGCCTTTTGCAGAAGGCTTAAAACTGGCGAGGCCAGATAAAAAAGTTATGGTATTTACTGGAGACGGTGACTGCCTGGCAATAGGCGGGAATCACTTATTACATGCAGCACGAAGAAATATAGATTTGACAGTCATTCTGATAAACAATTATATTTATGGAATGACCGGAGGCCAGAAATCACCGTCAACACCAGAAGGTGCGGTGACAAAAACATCACCCTACGGCGCTGCGGACATTCCGTTGGATGGCTGTGAACTGGCAATGGCAGTCGGGGCCACTTATGTTGCGCGATGGACTACGGCGCATCCGATTCAGCTGGAAAAAGCAATTGAGGAAGGGCTTACTCATAAGGGGTTTTCATTTATTGAAGTTCTTACTCAGTGCCCGGTTCAGGCCGGGCAGAAGGTTTATGGCTTCAAAGATCCTGCAGAAATAATGAATATGTATAAAGAAACAACCTATGTATATAAAGAAGGTATGGAAATTCCAAAAGGAAAAACTAGAATTGGACTGCTTAAGCACGATGAAGATACAACAGAGTACATAGACAGAATTGAAGCAAGACTTGAATCGCAGGGAATAAAGAGGGGATAAGGATATGGATATGGCTAAAATAACAATTGATAAAATGGGCTGTAAAGGTTGTGACATATGTATAGCTATTTGCCCAAAAAAAGTATTTGTAAAATCAAAAAAAAGAAATGGTTATGGATCTAATATGCCAGAAGCACAGAATGTTAAAGATTGCATAGGGTGCAGACTTTGTGAAAGGCTTTGCCCGGATGGCGCTATCGATGTAGAAGTGGAGGCAATAAGGGATGAGAATTAATGTAAGATTTGCTGGAGCCGGTGGACAGGGAGTTATTCTTTCATCGGTATTACTTGCAAAAGCGTATGGTTTAGGGGAAAATTATAATATTTCACAAACCCAGAGTTATGGGCCGGAAGCGAGAGGTGGAGCATGCAAATCTGAGGTGGTCATTTCGGATGAGGAAATTGATTACATGAAGGTTGACAAGGCGGATGTGTTCATTGCGTATAATCAGATTGGGTACCATAAGTATGAGAAAGCCATTGCTCCTGATGCAATGGTGCTGATTAACAGTACATTGGTGGAAACAGATAATCCGACCCATTATAAAATACCTGCTACTGACATCGCTGAGGAGATGGGCAAACCTTTCGTGGTAAACATGGTCATGCTGGGTGCCTTGACAAAACTCCTCCCAAAGCTTCACTACCCAAAGGTGGAAGAGGAAATCAAAGAAAATTTCCCTGCAAGTATTGCGGGAATGAATTTAGAAGCATATGATAAGGGATATAAATTTATGGCAGAAGAACTGGAAAAAAGAAAACAATTATGATAGGGGGATTAGATTTGGTCATACATGAGTCGGGAGAAGACTACCTGGAAACCATTTTACTAATAGAAGAAAGAAACCATATTGTAAGGTCAATTGATGTTGCAACTGAGATGGGGTTTTCAAAACCAAGCGTAAGCCGGGCGATGGGAATTTTAAAAGCAGCTGGATTCATCGTAATGGATGAGAGTGGAAGAATAACACTGACACAGGAAGGCGGACAGAAGGCTAGAAGCATTTATGAAAGGCATACGGCAATTGCTGAGTTCCTCGAAAAAAAACTGGGTGTGTCGAAGGAAACGGCCTTAAAAGACGCCTGCCGAATTGAACATGATTTGAGCCAGGAAACATATAGCAAAATATGTAATGCAAATAAAGAATAATAACGCAAAAGCCATTTCAGTTAAACCGAAATGGCTTTTGTTTTGAAAAGTGTGTATATCAATAAAGAAGGATCACTATCAGAGTGGAAAGTTCTCTAAATAGCTTGGTCGGACAGTACTTATATTTTAAATACCCCTTTTGCCCTTAAGAACTATACTAACCTACGAATGTGAAGGATTAGTGTTGATTACTTGAAATACCTATGATAAAATGAAAACAATAAAGAAATGAACAATATTGGTGTGCGACATAGAAGCGCAAGAAGATAATAGGGAATTGGGTGTAAATCCCAAGCAGTGCTGCTGCCGTATAGCCGGAAAACCTGCCAATGTTGGATAACGCAACGCCTGGTTGAGTTATCTGTATGCGGCTTTACAGGCTTTAGAGACCGCAAACATGATATAGTGCTAATTTAAGCACTCTGGTTTCATAGCCGGAGTGTTTTTTTACGTTTCTAACTTAATTTACAGCACTAAGGTAAGTACAAAACTAATGTGGTCAAAAATAGAGAGGTAAAAAATGAAAAGAATAACAGCAGTACTAGTAACAGTAATAATGGTATTAAGCTCAGCAGGCATAGGATTTGCAGAAACAAATACCTGGAATTCAACAGAATACGCTGGCGTGGAAGCAGCAATGAATGATACGGCAAATTACATTTTAGAAAATGTCCCTGCTCCTGCCATAGGATCTGTTGGCGGTGAATGGTCAGTAATAGGTCTAAGTGCCAGTGGATATCCCGTTCCAAAGGAGTATTCCGATTCGTATTATAATAGAGTTGAAAACAGCCTGAAAGAAAATCAGGGGATTTTAACGCAAAATAAGTATACCGAATACTCACGTCTGATTATTGCCATAACTGCGATCGGGAAGGATGTTGCAAATGTCGGCGGCTACAATCTGCTTGAAAAACTGGCTGATTTTGACAATATTAAGAAACAGGGAATCAACGGACCTGTTTATGCCCTGATAGCCCTTGACTGTCATGATTATGAAATCCCGAAGGTGGCAGGTATTACAAATGTAACCACAAGGCAAGGTCTTATTGATTATATTTTAGACCAGGAAGTAACAAACGCAAATGGTGTAAAAGGTGGATTCAACTTAAGCGGAGGGACAGTCCCTGATGCGGATATTACAGGAATGGCACTGCAGGCACTTTCTGCTTATCAGGAAAATGCAGTGGTTGCTTCAGCAATAGACAGAGGGATTCAGGCTTTGAGTACATTGGAAAATGAAGATGGAACCTATTCAAGCTGGGGAGTGGTAACGTCGGAAAGCATTGTTCAGGTAATCGTTGCGAAGGCAGCACTAGGCATTGATGCAGGAAGAAATATTGCGGGATTGCTAAAGTATTATGAAATAGGGAACGGATTTGAGCATGTTTTCGGGCAGGGACAAAACCTGCTGGCAACAGAGCAAAGTTTATATGCGATGGCTGCTTACAAATTGAATGTGACAGAAAACAGATCCATCTATAATTTGAATCATGTTATTATAAACGAAAATGACATAAACCGGATTCACGTTATCTTAAATGGGACGGAGCTGGAATTTGATCAGGCACCAATTATAACAGCAGGCAGAACTTTAGTTCCGATGAGAGCTGTCTTTGAATCATTGGGGGCAGAAGTCTCATGGAATGACACTCTAAAGGAAGCAACCGGAACACTTGGAAATCAATCTGTCATATTGAGAATTGGGAGCAAAACGGCTACCGTAAATGGGATGACAACGGCCTTAGATGTGCCCGCTCAGATTGTCAGCAGCAGGACTCTTGCTCCAATCCGCTTTGTGGCTGAAAGCCTGGATGCAGTTGTTGACTGGGATTCGGTTACCAGGACGGTTTATATTGATAAGAAGGACTAGACAATGAAAAGAAAAATCATATACATTACACTGGTTATCCTGTTTGCGATAGCTGTAACAATTCTAACGAATAGCTGTGCTTCCCAGGCGAAGGAAAAAGAATCTGCTGTGGAGGCAGAGCAACAGAAGGCGGAGCAGGAAGCTGAACAAAATCAAAATGGGGATGCCTCAGGGAGTTCGGCCGATTCGACCACGACAGGAGGTACTTACCAGGAAGGAACTGTTGCGGGAACTGCACCGGCTGTGAAAGATACAGCTGACGCAGAGACGAACCAGCCGGCAGCACAGAAAAAATATGTGACAATAACCGTAAGCTGCGCTACAATCTATGACAATCTTGAGACTTTTGATAAGGCGAAGCGAGAAATATTACCGGGGAATGGTTTGATAGTTTCTGCAACAAAAGTGGAAATCAGCGAAGGTGAAACTGTTTTTGATGCACTGCTAAAGGTAACGAAAGATAAAAAAATTCATATGGAGTATGTGTCAACCCCTTTGTACAAGAGCAATTACATTGAGGGAATCGGGAACATTTATGAAATCGATGCGGGGCCGTTGTCAGGGTGGATGTACAAAGTGAACAACTGGTTTCCAAACTATGGCTGCGGCAGATACGTACTGAAAGAAGGAGACAACATTGAGTGGGTTTATACCTGCGACCTTGGAAGAGATGTTGGCGGAGACTGGAATGAACAAAACAAGTAAAGACAATTTTGGTACCTATCATCCAATGATTAATTTCACCTATTTTTGTCTGGTGATTTTATTCAGCATGATTTTCCTGCATCCGGTACTTATGGTGATTTCATTTACGGCGGCCTTTGCCTATTCTGTGCATCTGAACGGAAAAGGGGCGGTTAAGTTTAATCTGACATTTGTAATCCCCATGATGCTTGTAGCTGCTATGGTCAACCCCTTGTTTAACCATAGCGGGATGACGATTCTGTATTACTTCAGAGACAACCCTATTACATTAGAGTCAATTGTTTACGGGCTTGCCACTGGCTTTATGTTTGGCAGTGTCATCATCTGGTTTTCCTGCTATAATGCAGTGATTACTTCTGATAAATTCATCTATATATTCGGTAAGATAATCCCGGCCATGTCCCTTGTCTTTGCAATGATCCTGCGGTTTATTCCAAAATTCAAAGCACAGATCAGAATAGTCTCAAACGGCCAGAAATGCATTGGGAGAGATATTACTAACGGAACATTGTTCCAGAGAATCAGTCATGGCATAAAAATCGTTTCCATCATGATTACCTGGGCACTGGAAAATGGTATAGATACGGCGGATTCGATGAGAGCGAGAGGCTATGGTCTTCCTGGAAGAACCAGCTTCTCTATTTTTAGGTTTGACTCAAGGGATAAAATCATGGGAGTTGCAGGGATGCTACTGTTGGGAGTTGTTGCTTTTGCAGCAGTAAAAAGCGAAAACACCATTCAGTTTTTCCCTTATCTAAAAATGAGTGAACCTTCCGCAGCAGGCGTCATAGGAGATACTGCCTATGGACTGTTATGTTTTGGCCCGCTGATTATTGACTGGGTGGATCAATTGAGGTGGAAAAATAGGGGAGTCTCTGCGGCAGCTCCTCAGGAAGAACTTTTGGCAGACGCTTTGGCGGACTTGGGAAAAAATAATGGAGAATAAAATGGACGCAATGGAAAAAACATACGCAATAAAGGAAATGAGAGCTGCTGAAACAGACTCAACCGCCGAAATTGAGGTTGCTGAAACAGAGGCGATAAAAATCGAAAACTTCTCATTCACCTACCCGCTCAGGGAGAAGGCTTGTTTAGTGAATCTAAGGCTTCAAGTTAAATATGGGGAGTTTATTGTGATTTGCGGAAAATCCGGAAGCGGGAAAAGCACGCTTTTAAGACATCTGAAGCCTTCCTTATCTCCGCATGGGGAAAAAAGTGGAGAAATCTTTTTTTACGGAAGACCGATTTTAGAAATTGATTTCCGGGAAGAGTCTGAAAGAATAGGGTATGTGCTTCAAAATCCTGATAATCAGCTGGTTACAGATAAGGTTTGGCATGAACTTGCCTTTGGCCTTGAAAGTTTAGGGTATGACAGCAAAACAATTCGATTGAGAGTTGCAGAAATGGCGAGTTTTTTTGGTATTCAAACATGGTATATGAAGGATGTTACTGAACTTTCCGGCGGACAAAAGCAACTTTTAAACCTGGCGGCAGTCATGGTCATGCAGCCTGATGTATTAATTCTGGATGAACCGACTTCACAGCTGGATCCAATTGCAGCAAGCGATTTTTTAGAAACCGTTAAAAAAATAAACAGAGAAATAGGCACGACCGTCATCATATCGGAGCATAGACTTGAAGAGGTCCTCCCTATGGCTGACAGGGTAATTGTTTTAGATGACGGTCAGATCATCGCAGAAGATATTCCGGAGAATGTGGGGGCAATACTGGCCAGACTAAAGCATCCCATGTTCCTTTCGATGCCAACGCCTATGAAGGTTTATTCTGAACTTTATCTGCAGGGAAAAGGGAAAGAGCTATCATGCCCAGTCACGGTTCGAGATGGGCGTCAGTATTTGACAAGCCTGATGAAACCAGTTAAAAATAAGCCCGTTATAAACATCCGACGGTGGGCTTCTGAATCCGATGAAGAGGGGAATATAGAACCAAACCCAGCAAAGACTGAGGTTAAGGGGTTTGCTGTAAAGCTGTCTGAAACCTGGTTCAAGTATAATAAAAATGAAGCAGATGTAATCAAGGATCTTTCCATGGAAGTGAAAAAAGGGGAAACCTTCTGCATTGTCGGCGGAAATGGGACAGGCAAAACAACCGCCTTGAATTTGATTGCAGGGATAAAAAGACCTTACCGTGGGAAAATAATTGTTAACGGGAGCAGTTGTGTACTGCCGCAGAATCCGCAGGCACTTTTTGTTGAAATGACTGTCTATGATGACTTACTTGAAATTTTCAGTGGAAATAAAACTTTTTCTGAGGAAGAAAAAAATACTAAAGTGCATGAAATTTCAAAGGTGGTTGATATAGAAAATCTTTTGAAAAGCCATCCTTATGATTTGAGTGGTGGCGAACAACAAAGAGCAGCCCTAGCAAAGGTGCTTCTACTTGAGCCGGAAATTCTACTACTTGATGAACCGACTAAGGGAATAGACAATTTTTTCAAAGAAACCCTGGGAGAAATACTCGGTAAATTAAAGAAAAATGGAACCACAATCATTATGGTTTCACATGACATAGAATTTTGCTGTAAGTTTGCCGATAACTGTGCCATGTTTTTCGATGGCAGTATTATTACGACAAATGCGCCCAGAAAATTCTTCTCAGGAAACAGTTTCTACACAACCGCAGCAAACAGAATGTCACGCCACATATTTCAGAACGCTGTGACCCCAAAGGATGTGATTGAATTATGCCAATTAAACCTGAAATAAACCAGCCAAACCTACAAAAACAGTCAGATCGGCTAAAACAGTCAACTCGTTTAAGAACTGTTCTGACCTGGATAGCGGTTTCAACCGCAACTTTAGGCACAATTGCTGGCGGTATGATCTTTCTTGATGACCGCAAATATTACTTTATCAGCCTTTTGATGATTGTATATGCCATTATTCCTTTTTTCGTCCGCTTTGAAAAAAGAAAGCCTCAATCCAGAGAGGTGGTCATCATCGCAGTAATGGTAGCCATTGCGGTAGCCGGGCGTGCTGCATTTTTCATGGTGCCCCAGTTTAAGCCGGTTGTTGCCATTGTAATAATATCTGGGGTTTGTCTCGGCAAAGAGGCGGGGTTTCTGATTGGCGCGATGACAGGGTTTGTGTCAAATTTTATATTTGGGCAAGGACCATGGACGCCATGGCAAATGTTTTGTTTTGGAATCATCGGATTTATAGCCGGATTGCTCTTTGAAAAGACACTTGTGACGAAAACACCACGAAAAAGACAAATTGTTCTTTGCATCTATGGAGGACTTGCGGCATTTTTTATTTACGGGGGGATTATCGATTTGTGGACCATTTTAGGAATGACACCAGAACCCAAACTAGGTACTTTTGTACTTGCGTATACAGTAGCCCTGCCATTTAATCTGATTCATGCCGTCGCAACCGTTTTCTTTCTTTATTTTATTACAAATCCCATGATTAACAAACTGGAGAGGGTGAAATTGAAATATGGGGCATTCCGGTAGGGATGGGAAATAAAGTGGAATGCTATTGTTAAATGAAGTTTTCTGGTTTTCAAACTTAATTTGTTGAATTTCTCTTGATTTGAAGCTTGATTTGTTGAATTTCCCTTGAATTGAAGCTTGATTCGTTGAATTTCCCTTGAATTGAAACTTGATTCGTTGAAAAGACCGCTTGGGAGATAACTAATTATACTTTGTTTGCAATATTTTGAAGAAATGGATAACAGAATTTCCTAAAAATCATAAAGTTTAATGGTTATAGTAAAAATGTTATACTTTTTTAAGGATTTGAGCAAAAAATATGAAATTAATTGAAAAATAGTTATACTTTTTCATTCTGCAATGCGAAAAATAGGAAATTGATGGTGCTGAGCTAGAATAAATAAGAGATGTTAGGGGTTTTAGTATAAACAGTTATACTTTTTTGCTTAAAATTGTTTGATAATATGAAATTCCTGCTCACCATTGGTAAATACTAAGATTTATTAAGAATACTAAAATTCAAAGTTAAAGATTACATATGAATTTACGAAATTTATGGTCATGGCTCACATTTAAAGCTAAGTTTCTTGACGATGTAGCTTGAAAATGGTAAAATTAACTCACAACTTAATAACATTTGTGTTCTGTCAAAGTCGCCTTGCGCAACGGAGACAGCTAAGAGGGAAGCAGGTTTGAATCCTGCGCGGTCCCGCCGCTGTAAATGATTAATTCTGCATAGACCATTGAATGGTCGTCACTAGGTTCTTACGTGAAAGCGATTTTATAATCTGCTGACCGGATAATGGAACATGGGAAGGTGTTGCAGAATGCGATTTCATAAGCCAGAAGACCTGCACCGATGTTTGTCAACCCAACGGGCAATTGGGTGATTGACATAAAAACAATAAACACATAAATACGGACTGTGGAGTTAATCCACAGTCTTTTTGTTTATTCTTAAGGTAATACTGGATTTGCCCAAAAAATCGCAGCGAGAATAAAGCTACTACAACAGGAAGGGAAGACAGATAAAGATGGATAGAATGGAAAAAAAGAAAAATGGAAGAAATTTCAGGAAGAGTATAGCGTTTACGCTGGTAATGGCTATGCTGGTGTCGACGATAAGTTTTGGCGCAGGATTACTTGGGGATGGGGGCGAAGGGAAGGCTTATGCAGAGATTGTAGACCCAATTAGCGAAGCGGTTTCTAGTACCTTAACAAGTTACTATGGCGCGCATGAGAATTATGTACTTGATAATTGGGAGGAAATGGCGGCGGTTAAAGCATCGGGCGGTAACTTGGAAGACTATAAATTACCGAATACTGACACGGGAACTGCATCAAGTACGGTAATAGGGGCTTTGATAAAAGGAGATATAACAAAGGCAGCAATTGAGGCAAATAAAATTGTAAGCAGAGGTGCTTTAGTAAGTGTAGGGGATGCTTATAAATATGCTTTAAACATGATTGCAATTGAAGCATACAATCGATCAGTTTCAGGAGAAAATAAAATTGTATATAGTACTATAGGGGCTATCAACACATTGCTTGGCTATCGTACCGACGGAGTTTTTTTGGATCCATATAATCAAAAGCTAGGTGGAGATATGGTTGGAATGTCATTGGTAGCTTTGTCTGCTTTTTCTGGGGATCGCGGAGTTGTAGATGAAGCAATAATTGTGGCAAAAGAGCAAATCAAAAAAATGCAAAAGTCTTCTGGTGCATTTGAAGGGGCGTGGGGAAATGGAAGCACCGATGCAAACACGACTGCTATTATCGTAATGGGATTAATGGCAGTTGATTCTTCAAATTTGAGCAGCTATACAACTGGTGGAGCATTAAAAACACCAATTGACGGGCTTTTGTCCTACTATGTTGCAGGCGGTGGTTATTGGTATAGTGATTCTGCCGTAGTGGATGCTTATGCCACGAAACAGTCTGCCTTGGCAATCGCAGATATTAAAAATAATAATTCTTTTTATGCGAATTTATCAGCAAGTGCAATTAATTATGTGGGCGCAAAAGCCCAGGTTATAACAGCCAATGGCGCTTATACTGAAAAAAATCTTACAATGGGAGGCAATAAGTCAATTGCTAAAGCCATGCAAAGAGCATTAGCCACGAACGATGAAATAAATCCTACTGATTACAATATTTATATAAATGGAGATCTGGAAGTTGCGCCAGAGGATATTACCGTTAAAGAAGGCGATACAATTCTCGCTATTGCAAATGTGTTTACGAAAGTAGCATATTTTAAAGCGGCAGATTTAGATACACTGGGGGTAAACGATTCAACAGTAACTTTTGGAGGTTCAAAGGAACTGACATTAGTTGAAATGAATCTTCAAAATGGGGTGGAAAGTGTTCTTTCAGGTAAACCTATAAGTTTTGGCACTGCCATAGCTTCAAATAATGGAACAACAGATGCAGATGGTAAAATTATGATCACTCCAGTTGAGGCAAATTTGAAATATGAGATAAGTGCAAAACGAAAAACAACTAATTACTTAGGGACAATAACTACCACACATATAGAGCAAGATACAGCTATTTTGCCTGTAGAAATAACTATGTCATCAGGCACGCAACAGACTGCTACAGTGGGTGTACGTATAGAAGGGCCAAGCTCAAATGTTTTAAATAATACAGCGTTTACAGTAGCAAGAACTGATGGAAGTAGATTGACTGTATATGATGCCGTTACACAGGCTCTAAGCCAAGCTGGAATCCCATATGTGCAAAACAGTAAATACATTAGTTCAATTGATGGATTTGCAGCGGGTTCATTTGGGATAAAACAATATGATGGGTGGATGTACAATATTATAAAACCAGAGTACTTAAACGGTACATCAAGTTTATACGGCATGGGGACACAGTTCATATCAGAGGGAGAAGAGATTGTTGTTTATTATGGCAATGATGATATGTCAACCGTTTATCCTTTTGTAACAAGTAAGTTAAATACCGATGGAAGTGTAATCATAGAAATTAAAAATTACGAAACAAATTGGGAAACAACTGAAACAAATCTTGTTTCCACATCGGGAGTAATGGTTGATTGGGGTTATACTTCAGACGCCGCACTGACTTATTCGGTGGTAACAGATACAAATGGAAAAGCAACAATACCGGCTACATACGCCTTAACTGGTCAGCATTCTTTACAAATAAGTAAAGGAAGCCCAAATTTACCAGATGTTATTAGACTTGCACCAAACTATAGTGTTGGCATATCATCTTCTGGAACGTCTGAAGGGAGCGGGGGGTCATCAATTGCGGATGTTTCTTATGTGACAGTTAAAGGGCCAAATGGAAACTTGAAGGCGCGGACGGCTTATGCCTGGTACAATGGCATGTCTGTATTGAACATATTACAATCTTCAGGGTTAAGAATTGAAACAGATAATTCTGGTAACTATGTGCAAAGTGTTGAAGGTGTGGGTGAATTTGATTTAGGAAAAAATTCGGGTTGGCTTTATTCCGTAAATGTTGCAACACCTACCAATAAAGCATCCAATTCATATATTCTGTCACCTAATGATAATGTGCTTTGGTATTACACCATGGACTTCACCAAAGATACCAGCTCAAGTTCTTGGGTGAACGATAATGCAGGGGTTGGTGGAACTGCAAATACTGTAAGCGTGAACACGGACGTAACTGCAAAGTTGGATAGTAAGGGGAATGCAGCGGTAGTTGTTTCTGCAACCGAATTGTCCGCCTCGATTAAGAAAGCTGTTGATGGATTGGCAGGCGATAATACGGGCAAGCAAACAGAAATCAAAATCAACGTGGATATGGACGACAAAGCTCTTTCACTTGATACAACGATTCCAAAAGCCAGCTTTGGAAATCTTATTACAAATAAAATAGGAATGCTTACAATAGCTTCAGCACTTGGGGAAATCAGCCTGGATCTGAACACCTTGAAAACGATTTTCAGCGAGGCGACGGGTGACATATCCATAAGTATTACGAAAGCGGAAAAAACGGATGGCAGACCGTCAGTTGATTTGTCTGTAATGAGCAACGATAAAAAAATAACTGAATTTGGCGGGATTGTAACGGTAAGCATACCATACATCCTGGCATCAGGAGAAAAGGCATCAGGCATTAAAGTTTATTACGTCACGGAAGAGGGCAAGCTGGTTGATGTAAAAAGCAGTTCCTACGAAGAAAGTAATAAAATGGCAACCTTTCAGACGGATCATTTCTCGAAATTCCTGATTGCCTATAATCAGATAACATTTAATGACATTCAAGGTCACTGGGCGCAAGCTTATATTGAACTTCTGGCGAATAGAAATATTATCAATGGAATGACGGAAACCACCTTTGTACCGGATGGAAACATTACAAGAGCACAGTTTGCAAAGCTGCTGGCAGGACTTGAAGGGGTTGATCTAAGCAAATATACTACATCAAAATTCGGTGATGTCAGTCAAAATGCATGGTATTCCGGGGCGGTTGCCTGGGCGTCCGATAATAACATCACCTTGGGTTATGCAAACGCTGATGGAACAAAGAATTTTAACCCGAATCAGAATATCACAAGACAGGATATGGCAGTCATGATGAAGCGTTATTTAGATAATGTGGCTAAAAAAACTTTAAGTGCGGTAGACGCGAAAATAGCTTTTGTGGATGATAAGATTATCGCTGATTATTCGAAGGAAGCGGTTTTACAGCTTCAGCAGGCTGGAATAATTAATGGTAAAATCACTCAAACCGGCGGAACTGAATTTGATCCGACTGGGAAATTAACAAGAGCAGAAGCAGCTAAAATTGTAGCGAGCCAGTTATAAACAGAAGCGGCTAAAATCGTAGCATGCCAGTTGTAAACAGAAGCTGCAGAACGAACAGATTATTTACTGTAAGGAATCTTTATATGAATGAAAAGTACGTTGGCACGTTGTTCCCTAATGCTGCTCGAATCGTTGGAATTGATTTGACTTGATGCATACAAAAACATAAAACGAACCGTAAAAATCATTTTACGGTTCGCTTCTTGTTTATTACAAAACTGTACTTATTGGATTACAGCTTATGTTTTTATTACAATGGTATATTATTTTGTTACAGCTTCGTCAGATGTTGAACAAAAGTTTCTATCGTGATTTCTGCCTTGATTTCTGTCTTGATTTTCGTTTTCAACTCTACCATTACCAAAACCACCCATCATAGGGAATTCGCCATCAGTTCTCAAGTCTGCAATTTTTTCAGTCAGGTTTAATTTCATTTCTGAAGCCCTGTCTGCATCAATTAATCCTAAAGCTAGATATTCGTCTATAATAGCTATTTGAGCAGTAATTTTATCTTCTTGAAGCTGATAAACTGCTTCCTTTTCACTGTCTGTTAAAGCATCCCATGTTGTAGTCATAGCGGTCATTTCTGCTTGACGATCTTCGCTGTTTACATCATTGTCTGCATGACGAGCTTCTTTAGCAGCTTCATTTTCCGTCATTCGAGCTTCTCTTGCTGCAACTCTGTCAGTTTTTAAAATTGCTCTGTCTGCAGCATTTTCTTCAACTTGCGTTGCTGTAAGAGCGGCCTGCTGACCTTTATTTGCGAACATACCGTTTCCTGTAATAGTTCCTGCAAAAGCCGTGGCGGTCATTGCCCCAACAAGTGCTACTGAACAACCTACTATTGCTATTCTTTTAATATTCATATTCGTACCTCCTAATTTCTTTTCACCCATTTGGTGTATCTATAGAATAACAAACCAATGTGATTAGAATATGTGAAAAGCTAGGCAACTTTGTGGCAATTCCTGAAAACCAAAGGGTGAAAAAAACACTTATTCACAAGTTGACTGTGGATAAGTGTTTTTTGAATTGAGTGTTTGCAAGGGCTCTCGGAAAAGCAAGCCCAATCTCTCCTGCTTATAATGGGCTTATACGATTCCTCCAAGGTTGTTCAGGCCTCTCATTCCATCCAGACCTGCCCGTTCTTCGTCAAAATCTTCCATTTCTTCAAAGAACTCTTCTTCTAAAGAGCTGTCACCTACTTCTGTAGGCTTCCCATTGATTACGGTCATAGAAACCGTCAGTTTGCTAAAATCTTTTGGCTCTACTTCAAGAGGGTTTGTTTTAAATACAGTAAAGTCTGCAAAGCAGCCGGCTATAATTTGACCAAGCTGATTTACCAGCCCCAGTTTTTCGGCGGCATTAATCGTGTGATAATCAATTAAATCTGTCATTTTGTCAAAGCTATTAAAGGTTGAGACCAAGTCTGACGATTTCCAAAGAGTAGGAATAGATTCAACAATTTGAAGATCTTCAAAATCTATTGGATTTTCGGAAGTCTCGTTAATCAGTGCAATGTTTTCCGCATGAGCAACCATAACAGTATTTTTTCTATACCCTGCACTTCTCATCCGATTAATTGCTTCAATAGTTGAGGTTAATGCTTCCTGGCCAATCACTTCAAAGTACAGATCAAAGCCGTTATCCCCGGCTTCATTACATATATCCGTTAAATTATCAAGCGAAATGGAAGATTCTCCAGCCGAACTGTTTACAATCAGTTTAATCATATTGAAGTTAAAAATATCATCTAACTCAGTACAGGTGGTTTTTCGTTGTAACATTCTTTGCATGAGGGCTTTCGCCGGCATATTTGAAATAACAAGTAATGCCCCAAAATATCGTTGCAGCAGAGTTCCCCATTGATACATGTCGACAAGACATTGCTGATAAACTCCCTGCAGATAATCCGGGTCTCCGCAACTTAGAATTGAAGTGAAGCCAAGCGTTCTATATTTTTCTGCCAGTGCCAGACTTTCCTTTTCTAAAATCACATGATCAAAAGGTGCTAAAATATAGAGTATATAAGGGAGGGTTATATTTGGGATTTTATCTTTTTCCGCATTTTCTTTCACTTTATCAATAGCCAGCGTATTAAGCCAGACATAATTTCCCCCATTCGCCAGTAAAACAACAGGAACTGGAGAATCCAGCTGATCCAGATTTGCAGCAGTATCTTCCAGGGTTTTACCTTCAAGAAGAGCGGGAGAAAATCCGTAAGCAAAATAGGTTTCAGCCTCAGGATGTAAGAGTATATATTTAGTCAACTCCGTTGTGACATCTTCAAGGCAAGCTTCTTTATCCAGATACAGACTGCATTTTTTAAAAATCTCTAAAGCTGGATGGCCTGCTGGATCAATAAATCCAGGAAGCATGTATTCTCCCTCAAGATCCACAACAATTGTAGATTCTTCCTCGAGTTCCATAATATTTTCATCATCACCAACAGCAAGAACCTTCCCGTTTTTACAGGCTACAGCCATTGCCCATTCATTATTTGGGTCCTGAGTAAATATTTTGCCCCCATAAAAAATGGAGTCTGCGCCAGTTTCTTTCTTTTTAAATAGTCCAAAAGCCATAATGCCCTCCTCGTATTATATATTTATAGTATTTCTATACTCTGTTCTTGAGTATGTACTATACAGTTACAGATTCTGTGGATTAGTCACGCTCTCCTAACGCTTGACGTTTTAAATAAGGCTATAACCACAGCGGTTTGTTTAATTGGTAATTAGTTAGATAACGCATGACGTTTCATTTAGAACGAGGTTA
>Ga0209386_1000172_pt1 | contig 33807 bp, 26 predicted proteins | sample NGEPertwo_FD_184510 | JGI IMG/M metagenome (GOLD analysis project Ga0209386, IMG submission 184510) | Arctic peat soil microbial communities from the Barrow Environmental Observatory site, Barrow, Alaska, USA - NGEE Permafrost154B-two... | ecosystem: Environmental > Terrestrial > Soil > Wetlands...
TTTTTTGCATCTGCTTTTGTTAAATCAGCTTTTTCAGCCATTGCATCAATTAATTGTGCTTTGTTCATAAGAAAACATGTTTAGGATTAAAAACTATCTTAATTAAAAATCATTCCTCAATTATAATTAAAAGAAACCATAAAATACAGGAAACCTTAATAAAATCAATGCTTTCAATTGTGTGATTTTAATATGACACTAAATTCCTAAATCTAAATCAAAAAAACAACCCTTCTTAAATATTTTTTTTTTTAATATTTCAACATAATTTCCGTCAAATGCTTTTGTAGTTAAAAAAAATATTCTACTTTTGCCACCGCGTTTGGAGAGATGGCAGAGTGGTCGAACGCGGCGGTCTTGAAAACCGTTGATCGTGTGAGCGGTCCGGGGGTTCGAATCCCTCTCTCTCCGCAAGACTAAAGGCCTGAAATTCAATGAATTTCAGGCCTTTTTGTTTTTATCCATATTCATTCATCACATTTTAAGTGACTGATAACTCACTGCTATTTACCATTTATGACAAAGTATTCCAGAATCAAATCCTGCTGAAACAGTTGGCAGAGATAAAAGACCACTACCTATTCAATATTTCTATAGCGGAATTCTGGATTGAAAAAAATAAAACAGATGATCATTTAAGGACACACAAAAACCAAAAAAATGGTAGTTTTTCAAAACGGAACGTTGATTTTTATATCAATCCACCAGTAGAAAGAATAATTCAGGACCAAATGAAAGGGGACAAAGACCTGAAAAATCTGGTTTCCGTTTTACATCTCCTCCATATTAAAGGTTATTCAAACATCAAAAGAGACCATTTCATTAAACTTATTTGAATTCTTTTTCAGGATATGCAATCCTAATTCTATTGCTTTTTTAACATTAACTCAAAAAGATAAGTTTTTCTTCTTTAAAAAACCAGATCCTACTTCTTTACTTCAATTAGTTCAGTCGTTGATTGTAGTTTTCCGTTTTTGTCGTAAGACTCAGATTTAACCATTCCGATTCCTTTGGAATACCAATCTGTATTTTTAGTCTTTACGTTTATTCCCATTACGGTAGCATTCACATCGCTCGAAAATCTGCAGCAATTAAACGTTCCGGCCTTAATGGTCAGGTCTTCCCAACCTTCAACCTTTCGGTTGGTTACATTGGCTGACATTTTCATGTTTATAAATCCCATTTTCATGGACATGGCAACTGAAGCATCAGGTAGCGTCTGTCCTGCCACAGCATTTACCGGTATTTCCATTGAATTTCCGGTAACCTCAACTGTAGCCGGTATTTCCTCATTTTGTTGAAATGCACCTTTATTAATAAAATTGCTCATGTCAAAGTACATTTTATCTCCTCTTTGCTGAATTGTAATTTCATCTGCAAAAACCATTTCTTCCTTTGCATCGAATGATTCAACTTTGTAGGTAATGTCAATGTTATCACCTGAACCTTTCACATTTTTGATTGTGTATTTTACGGCACTTGATTCCTTACCCTTTTTATCGAATGACTGGTAGGTTAATACGGTTCCTTCCTTTGTAGGGAAAAAAGTTTCCTGGGCTGACAATGTCATTCCGAACAAAATTAGCCCTGTCAATAAAAATAATTTTTTCATGATTATTTACTTTTAATGGATTACAAAAACATCGTACACTCAAATATAATGCTTCCCGAATTCAATTTCAAATTTAAATGACAGGGCAACTCGCTTATTGTAAACAAATAAGGATAATAATGGAACACTTCATAGTATTTATTGATCTGGCTATTTAAATCTGAAGAAAACTTCAATCATTTATTCAACTGAAAATACTACAGACGACAGATTTTTAGGCTCTATAACGATTTGTGTGGCTAATCAATAGAATTATACTTTTTATAACATACTCACCCCGTCGTCAGTCAATTGACTGACTCTGCCCCTCTCTTTTTAAAAGAGAGGGGGGAAGACCGCTTGCGGTCTTCGGGGTGAGTTTGAAATATTTACAATCATAATTCCTTTTCAAAAATGAGGTCATGTATAATAGAAATCTCTGTTTTTTTCTAATTTTGATTACCCACACTATCCGTTATAGAACCAATTTTTAGCTATCAGACAGATGCAGAGCCGCAAAATATTTGGTTTAAAAAAGAGGATAAAGGCAGGTAAGGTGCAGTGCACCGCGATTCTACAAACAAATAGGGTTTTATAAAAATGTACATTGTAGTGTCTGGATTCAGACAGTTTCGGGTATAATTATAATTACATACACGATTTGTCTTAGAGCCTATCTTTTCAGATTGATAATCCACGAAAGTTTGACCGTCCGGTAGTTCCAATCCCGAAGTCCATGCAAATATTGTAAACGGACTGTATTCTTCTTCACCTTATGTTTAAGGTCGAGTGTATAAACCATTGGTTTATCGCGTTCCATTTTATAACCTGAATAACCTGACAATGAATTTGAAATGGTCCAGCGTGCCCATTTCAGATCAGCTCCCAATCCGTACATATAGGCATCGTTCTGTAAATTTAATTCGTCGTTGGTTTGCCAGGAATAGAATCCAACCGATGCAAATGGTAAAAATGACATCTTTTCATTTCTTCCGGAATATTCCTTTGAAAAGCTGAAATCAAAGAAATAGCCAGGGCTATCGGAGTAACGGGCAGCCTCAAGCCGGTTTCCGGAGGCAGTTCTTCCAGCTATACGAAACATGGTGTCCGGAAATTTTCGATTTTTCACCAATTGGATTAGCGTTGCAAAATACAGATCTCCAGAAGCAATTCCCTTCCCGTCAAAATCACGGGCAACCCGTTCATCACGAATATAATCCGACATAGCATAATGCTCGGCAACAACTCCGTACAATTCAATGGCTATTTTATTTTCGGCAAACGAACGGTAATATTTCGCAAAAATATTCTGTGTCGGGTCGCCGGCCTGAAAGTGGAAAACCAGACCTAATTCGAGGTTCGTTCCGGAAGGGATAAACCCTTTTTTTACATCAGGAACAGGTAACGCATTTGGACCTAAATATCCGGGAGTAATGTGAATCATAGTCCGCCATCCGGGCATCCCCGGCTCCCATCCATGTATACTATTCCACCACATGTAATCTTCGGAAAAGCTAATCAAAGGAATAATACAAAGGAATAAAAGAATGAGTTTCTTCATACAAGAACAATTGTGTTAACCAATTGAAATAACTTATATTCTCTTTGACTTTTAGAGACAGTATCGGACTCGGATCGGATTAATTTGAGTCCCACATTGAAAAATTCCATTGCAACATTCTTATTTGATGCACCAAATATACAAAAGGTATACAATTGACCGGTTTTATTTTAAATGAATTCGGGTTAACCCTAGGTCGTTAAGTTGACCTGAAACGTTACAATGAGACTATGAATGGGAACATTTGACCGCCAAAAAGCAATCAAACAGGTAAGTAAGCGGACAATTCTGTTATTTAAACAATAAAACCTCGCCGGCTGACGAGGTTTTATGTTTACAGATTTAATTTCTTTCGTATATTTCTGGGAATGGCATCTTTATGAACCATGATCGACATGGTTTTAAATTCCACATAGGGTTTTGAAGCATAAAAATAACCCTTATAACTATTGTAATCGCCCCATGAGTTTTTTATTTTATAGTAGAGATTGCCATTCTGATCTTTAGCAGTCCCAACAATCAGCATTCCATGATCGTCAGTCGTCTGGTAATTATCAAAGTCAATTTGCCGCATTTCCTGAGTAATCACTTTTTCAGTACCGGGGTTACTCAATTTGTACAACTCCTCATTTTTTTCTTTTTCTTTTAAATTTTCCCATTTATTGATTTCAGCATCGGTCATGCTGGTTTTGTCAAAAACCGGAATCACAGCAACTCCTGTTTTCGAGGTTGAGAAACCTTTTTCACTCACATCGGCAGCCCATGCCACGGTAAATCCAGTGTTTATTGAATTATCAATAATCTCTTCCAATTCATTCATGGGGACATTGTAAACTTCATTCCACGACCAGTTGTCAGGTACTTCGATAACGAATTTGCTGTAAAAAGGATGATGAGTATACGATGTAATTTCAACATAGTCGTCCATATTCAAACCAACAAAATCACGGGCAAAACTCTGGGGAGTATAATCTGTACCTTCATAACTGAATTTTTCCGGAAGATTTCCGAGGTAATTATCGAGTGTGCCGTCAAGCGCGTCGTGCCATGCAGTGGTTAGTTTTTTGTTCGGATTCTCAACTACTGTTTTAACAATGTCAAGCAAAGTATGGTCAAGTTCGTAGTGAACATGCTTTTCTTCACCGTAGTTCAGTCCGGTATAAACTTCTTCCGGAACAATTCCGTATTTTTTAATCACGTTGGTTACATCGTGAAATGCACCTCCTGCGCCAAAATTCAGGCTTCCGTGCAACCTGACATATTTTACCGCTTTATCCGAATAGGCATGATAAACGATAAACATTTCAGATAAATCAGCAGCCGGCTTTCCCATACGTAACATTTCGGCTTCCAGAAATCCCAATCCGGAAAACGACCAGCATGTTCCGGAGCGACCCTGATCTTTAACTGGCGTACACGGAATTTCGTTGATTGACGTAAACTGATAACCTTTATCCTTTTCATCTTCCTGTGTATCTTGGGCCGAAACCACAAAGGAAACCATGACCAATCCAGCAAGAAGAAGATTTCTTAATTTATACATACTGATTTATTAACATTAAACACCCTTTAAATGGGAGTTCAAAGATACTATTTTTAAAAAGCGGTACTCCTTTGAGTCCCAATTATTCAGGTAGATACCACCAAACACTACGATTGGCCGTATCGATTCAAAAAAGCTTCCTGTACACTGAACGATAAGATCTTCCGATCAGAAAAAACACCTAAAATTAAGATTGATTTAACGGAAACATGTTATAAAACAAGTTTTATCCAAAAAAACCCAATCGTCCAAACGAGCAAAAAACTCAAATTACTGCATAAAACCTTCCTGAATAATCAAACTTTTCTAACTTCATCGCTCAAATTAAGATTCGATGAAATGAAAAAACGTATTGGCCCAATTCTTCTCATTCTTTCCTTGTTCCTGAATAATTCACAGGCTCAATCCGTCCGGAATGATCGTATTTATCAGCCAGCAGATAAACAAATAGCTGAGGATAAGTTAATCCTGTTTTCTGCAGATGCCGGCTTGCCCATTGCCGATCTTGTTGCCGGGATCGGATTGTCATTTCTGGGAACACCCTATGTTGCAGCCACGCTTGAAAACGGATTGGAAGAGAAGCTGGTGATCAACCTTCGGGAGCTGGATTGCACCACCTTTGCCGAAAATTGTCTTGCTTTGGCACGAACCATTAAATTGGGGAAGATTGATTTCGAATCGTTTGCGGCACAACTTGAACTGATCAGGTATCGCGATGGGATCCGGAATCAATACCCTTCGCGCTTACATTATTTCAGCGAGTGGATTCACAACAATTCTGAAAAGAAAATCATTTCTGAAACGCCTAACTTTCAAGGTGAAAAGCTTTTGAAAACCATAGCTCTGATGAGTACAAAACCCGAAAGCTATCCGGTACTTAAAGCTTATCCGGAACTCATTCCATTGATCGCGGAACAGGAAAAACAACTCTCTTCAAGAGCATTTTATTACTTCCCGAAAAAGAATCCGGAGAACCTGCTCAAGACCTTACATCATGGCGACATCATTGGGCTCACATCAGGTATCGATGGAATTGATGTCAATCATGTAGGAATTATTATCAGGAAAGATAATCAGTTTCATTTACTGCATGCTTCGCTGAGTGCAGGCAAGGTGGTACTTTCTGAAGGCCCGGTCACTGATTTTATCAAGCCTGAATCGAAAAACAGCGGAATTATGATCGCACGACCGGTATTTTAGTTTTCAGGTCGTTTCCCATCGCGGAATCCACATTCCACAACTCTTAATCCCAAACTCAATGAACTTGATTTTTTTTGAAGAATCGATCAAAGAATTTCATTCGCTACGCAGATCCAAAGTAGTTGTAAATTTTTCGGTTAAATTTGCAGCTCTTAATTTCAAAATGTATGAGCTCTTTCTTTGATCGTTTCCTTGTTATTTTGTGCAAACTAACCGCACGTCTTCCTTTTTGGGTCATATTTGGCCTCGCTGACATTTTTTATGTCTTCCTTTTTTACATCATCAAATACCGGAGGAATGTCGTTCATGAAAATCTAATCCGATCGTTTCCGGAGAAAAGTCCGAAGGAAATCAGGACAATCACCAAAAAATTTTACCATCATCTAAGCGATATCGGCCTGGAAACAATCAAATTTTACCGGATGACCGAAAAGGAGATTGATGACCGGCTAAAAATAAATAACCTCGATATTTACGAAGAATATTATAATCAAGGTAAAAGCATCATTGTGTTGGGAATGCATCACAACAACTGGGAATGGAGTGGCTCCATGCAACGGTTCATCAAGGCCCAATTTCTGGTCGTTTACAATCCGGTAAGAAACAATAAAGCGTTGGAGAAATTCATTCTCGATACCCGCGAACGGTTCGGGGCAAAATCTATTGCGATTAACCATTCGGTGCGAACAGCTTTATCTTTCAACCAGAATGAAAGACCCAGCGGACTGATGCTTGCTGCTGATCAGACACCTCCTGCCAATTCACAATTCTGGACTACCTTTCTGAATCAGGAAACAGCTTTTTTTGCTGGTCCAATGAAAATTGCCAAAAAGACCAATCAACCAGTCATCATGCATCATACCCGAAAAGTTGGACGAGGCCGCTATGAAGTTTTCCATTACAAACTGATCGAAAATCCTGCGGAAGTGAAACCAGAAGATATCCTTCTGGCCTATGTCACGAAACTTGAAGAAATTATCAGAGCCGAACCCGAATACTGGCTTTGGTCGCACCGAAGGTGGAAACACCAACGACCTGCAAACATTGGAATGTATAAGAGATAGCCGAAAAACGTTAAAAAATCAGAGCACCACAACGAAGCAGGTTGAATAAAATATTACTTGAATTTACGTTTCTTTCACCTCCGGGTACCACCGAAAACAACTAAGATTCAATTCCGTCGGAGTTATGAGGATAAATCTAAAAGACTATCTTTTTCGGAGCGAGAGCCCGAAAGGGGTTCAATGTTATTGGAGTTTCCTTACCCTCCGGTTACCACCGGAGGTGATGAATACCTAACTCCTCCGGAGTTATAACGTTTCGATTAAAGATAAACTTATTCCGAGCCAGAACCCGTAGGGTTCAATGTTCATCACCCCCGGTAAAACCGGGGGCTACTATACTCCGATTTACGAAGCCCCAACCCCGGAGCGGGTTGAATTTTAAAAGACGAGGTGTTTTTAAATTTCGTAACTTAATCAATCGAAAATTTATCGACATTTAATCTTTCAACTATGGCCAGCTACCGACAAATACTTTACCACCTGACCTTTCATACAAAAAATAGCGCAAAAGTTTTAAGTGGTTCAGAGAATGAAGATTTGTATAAATACATCTGGGGTATACTGAAAAACAACAATTGCAAATTATACCGAATCAACGGAGTTGAAGATCACATTCATATTGTATGCGATTTACATCCATCTGTTGCATTGGCTGATTTGATGAAAGATATAAAAGTATCCTCTTCGGTGTGGATTAAAGAGCAAAAAACATATCCTTTATTTTCGTTCTGGGCAGAAGGATATGGTGCATTTACCTTATCGCTGAAAGAAAAGGATTCTGTTATAAAGTATGTAATGAACCAACAGAAACACCATAAATCAGAAAGTTTTCGGGACGAATATATTCGGATTTTAAAGGAAAACGGAATTGAGTTTGACGAGAAATATTTGCTGTAAAAAACATTCAACCCGTTCCGGGTTGCGCTTTTTTCCGCTTTATCCTTATCCTCCGGTTCCACCGGAGGTGATTAACATTTAACTCCTTCGGAGTTATAACGCTTCGATAAAAAGGCAATCTTATTCCGAACCAGAACCCGTAGGGTTCAATGTTCATCACGCCCGGTAAAACGGGAGGCTACTATACTCCGATTAACGAAGCCCCAACCCCGAAGCGGGTTGAATAAAATATTACTTGAATTTACGTTTCCTTTTCCTCCGGTTCCACCGGAGGTGATGATTATCTATCTCCTTCAGAAATATTAGTTTACCGTAAATAAAGGCATTTCAGCTTATGACCCGTAGGGTCGAATATTAATCACCCCCGGTAAAACCGGGGGCTTCGGTCGAAAAATAAAAATAAAAAAAAAAAAACGAATGGCTACATCGGATCTACATCCGCATAAATAATCAGGTCCGAAATATTTACTTGTGGTTTTGCGTGCTTAATGATTTCAATGAATTTCGACTCGGCCTCCTGAACAAGACAGGATTCCATCCCTACCCTCCCCCTTAAAACGATATATGAACAAGATCGGATACTCTCCTTTACTAAAAGGATAGAGTCTCTGGCACACTGAGCTGGCTTGAAAAATATTTATTTTTATTTTATTGTTCATTTTATAGTTTCATATAATCAAATTTGTTAAATTAGTTCAGTTTTGAATCGATTGGGAAATACAAAGATAAACTGATTGACACCGGCCTTGCCACACGTAATTTTTAAAAATACACATAACTCAGCCTTATGTTTTTTTGATAGTCAACTAATTTTTAAATCCAAAAATCACTTTTATGTCGAATCAAATTAGCACTCCATTTAGTGATGAAGATCTCGATGTGGTTCTTCAGTCAATCAACACCATTCGCCAGAAACTTCCGTTTTTGGTTATATTCTCTGCAGCCGAAAAGAAAAAGACGGCCATGCTCGACGACGGGCGAATCCCGTTTGCCAACAAGGCCCTTGATTACGCTTCGCGCGAAGCTTCCATTTCGCCCAATCCTCTTTTACTGGAAGAAGCAAAAATGGACAGTAATTTATTTATCAAACTTCAATCGGTTGATCGTGAACTGTCCCGTCTCAGCGAGATGGTGAGCGATACACGGATGCTTGCCGGTGCCGAACTGTACGAGTTTGCACGGGTTGTTTATAAAATGTCGAAGATATCGGCTTCTATTGGTACTCCGGGTACCAAAAGCATTGTCGATGACCTTGGCAAGTTATATGCCGGCAACGGAAATTCAGGTCCTGCCCCACAACAAGTATAACAGATGATTTTTATCCTGGCAGGCTGGGCTGTGTAAGGCCTGCCGGGGTAAAAATGAAACCCATCGGGGGTCGCGAACCTCAATATCGGGGTCAGAATGATCGAAACCGGGGTCGCCGACCTCAATGTCAAGGTCGAAATGAAACCGACTGATGTAAAAATGAAACCCATCGGGCTCGGGAACCTCAATATCGGGGTTGAAATGAAACCGACCGGGGTAGCTGACCTCAATGCCGGGGTGAAAATGAAACCCACTGAATAAAGAATGAAACCGATCAGGGTTCGGAAGGCCGATATTGAGGTCGAAATGTACGAGACCAGGGTCAGAATGAAACCCATCGGGCAACTCAGGCTCGATGGGTTTCATTCTGAGGGCGATGACGAGAATTTTGTGTCAGCGTATTCCTCTTTTCTAATTACATTTAGTTTATCCAGGTTCAACGACTTAACTAATGACAAAAAACAAGAAGCGAAAAAAATCATCGTGTCAACCAGGAATGGGTGCATACAAGCATTTCTTAATCGACATGTACGACGCATTAATCCAGATGCATATTACAAGTGGATTTTCCGAACTGTCAAATGAGTTTAAACGAAGGGCCTTTGACTATAAAATAGGAATTTGGAACCCCACGGCAGGCAATGAATCAATCACTCCCATGGAGTTAAAAATATTCGCTGAAAGGGCAAAGAGAGATTATCGTGAAAGAACTTTTCAAGAGGACGATATCTATTTATCAACCCATCAGATGCAATTGATTTTTGCTTTTTTATCTGCAAGAACAATAGAACTTGAAAAGGAGAAAGGCGACAAAAACCACCCCAAAGTCATTGAATTCGATGAAGCTAAAAATGTTTTTCTTAAGGCATTTTACGTCAGGTTTGTGCTTGGTTATTTTAAAATGCTTACCCGTTTAAGTAATCCCGCTCAAAAATATTATGGCGCATACATACGCCCTGCACCATTTTATAAAGGAAGACCTAAGCTGGAGTTTATTTGCGATATATTTGGCTTTCAGGCACAAAAGTGTATGGTGAGCATAAACGGGTGCAAAAGGCCTGCCTTTCAAATGGCAAAACCACTAGAATCAGCTGTAACACCCATTGTTTGGTTATCGGTGGATGTTTCACTGTTGGGAAAATTTTACAAAGGGAGCAAAAAGGCGCTGGATGTTTTTATTCAGTCGCATGCTTTGACCAGGCTGAAAGAGCGGCTGGACCTTCTCGATCAGGAAGCTATTAATTATGCGCTATGGGAAAATACACATACCATTTCACAATTTGTAAGCTATCATGGTTACTTGCTTTTGCCGTTTAAGGTGTTTGATGTAAAAATCGGATACCTGGTTGCCAATGTCACAGCTGATAAATTACTGTTTCGTACCTTTCTATTCATTACCCATAGCTCATCACCGGAAGGCGTACGTTTGCGAAACCTGACAGGACTGGGGAAAGAAGACATTACCTATTGGAAGATTGACCGGTTGAGCACCTTTGTAAAGCTTAAAGAAGAAAAATATCCGGGACTGATTGAATTGTTCTGCAAAGCGGGATTGGAAATGTTAATGGAATTAAAAAACAAGGAATTTACCATTGACTCGATGCAGACTGCCAATCTGGATGGATTAGCTGAATACATCAACCGGGGGAAAAATGAATTCAAACTGATGAATCTGGATTTGGACACGATGGTGAGCGAGGTAGATCTGGAAACAAGTTTAATACTGTACGATTAATTCGTGTATTGCACGATTGCACGATAAAACAGCAACATGATACGAACATGCCGCAGAAAAGAAATTTGACTGCAATGCCCGATGACGGACGAATCCCGTTTGCCTGTAAGGCTCTTGATTTCGATCCTTACCTGGAAGTATGGAATCCCTTGCTCTTACAAAAAAATATGTTTTGCATGGTTCGTGTTTTATTGGCTATGCTTACATTTGGCACTTTGGTAAAATAATCGGTAAGATGGCGGAGTTGGGGAATTTGTGTTTACCTGAAGTTGAAACACGATCGTAAGCTGACAAACCTAAAAAATGACTGAACTTATGGCCTTTAACGAAGATTCGAGGGTTAAAATCCCTTCCATATTGCACCTGACACGATTGGGTTATCAGTACCTGTCGCTGAAAGGCAGCAAACGGGATGAGACAACCAATATTTTCACCGATCAGTTTAGCGAAAGTATTTCCCGGATTAATCCAGGAATGGAACCGGACGATGTTAACCGGCTTTATGAGGATGTTGCGCTATCGCTCGACAACGAAGATTTGGGAAAAGCATTTTATGAAAAGCTTACGGAGAAATCGGGAATCAAACTCATCGACTTCGAAAACTTTGAAAACAATTCCTTCCATGTGGTTACCGAACTAACTTACCGTAATGGTGACGAAGAGTTCAGACCCGACATTATTCTGCTGATTAACGGAATGCCACTGGTTTTTATTGAAGTGAAGAAACCCAACAACAAAAACGGAGTTTTGGATGAGCGGAAACGCATCAACGAACGCTTTCAGAATAAGAAATTCCGGAAGTTTGTAAACATCACCCAGCTGATGATTTTCTCCAATAACATGGAGTATGATAACGATTCTTCGCTACCTGTTGAAGGTGCGTTTTATGCTTCAGCTTCCTACAAGGAACCTACCTTTAACTATTTCAGGGAAGAAGAAGACTACGAATCGTTGGCAATACTGAATGAGGAAGATGATGAACTGGAGAACCAAATCTTAAAAGACAACAACCTGGCAATTATCAAACATTCTCCGGAGTTTATTACCAATAAGAATCCTGATACCCCTACCAACCGAATTTCAACATCGCTGCTGAGCAAAAACCGTTTGGCCTTTGTATTGCGGTATGGCCTGGCCTACGTGAAGGAAACCGGAGGACTTGAAAAACACATCATGCGTTATCCGCAGCTTTTCGCCACCAAAGCCATTAAACAGAAACTGAATGAAGGCATCCGGAAGGGCATCATCTGGCACACACAGGGAAGTGGAAAAACAGCGCTGGCCTATTACAATGTACAGCACCTGACCGATTATTTTCAGAAGAAATCCATCGTTCCGAAGTTCTACTTTATCGTAGATCGCCTGGACTTGCTGATTCAGGCGGGTAAAGAATTTAAAAGCCGGGGGCTGGTGGTTCACCATGTCAATTCGAGGGAAGAATTTGCCCGCGACATCAAAAAAACCAGCGCCATTCACAACCATGCAGGCAAGCCGGAAATTACGGTAGTCAACATTCAGAAGTTTCAGGACGACCCGGAGGTGGTGAGTATGAACGATTACGATGTCAGCATTCAGCGGATCTATTTTTTAGACGAAGTGCACCGCAGCTACAATCCGGAAGGAAGTTTTCTGGCCAACCTGACTGAATCCGATCCAAACGCCATTAAAATTGGTTTGACCGGAACACCTTTACTGGGAACCGATTACAATTCGAAAGCCTTGTTTGGCGATTACATCCACAAATACTATTACAACGCGTCGATTGCCGACGGATACACGCTTCGCCTGATTCGCGAAGAGATTGAGAGCAACTACAAAATGGTGCTCGAAGAAACCCTGAAAGAAATTGAAGTGCTTCGAGGTGGAGCCGACCGGAAACTGATCTATGCCCATCACCGGTTTGTGGAGCCGATGTTAAAATACATTGTGACTGATTTTGAAAAAAGCCGCATCGCCATGAACGAGCCGGGTATTGGCGGCATGGTGGTTTGCGATTCGTCGGAACAAGCCAAAATGATGTTCGAAATTTTTCAGGAAACTTATGCCGGAAAAACAAGTGAGTTTGCTGAACTCCAAATAGCTGCCGAAGACCAGCCAACTTATGGTGACCGAAAAAGGCTGAAATTCAAGGTGAAATCGGCTGCACTGATTTTGCACGATGTGGGTACCAAACAAGAGCGAAAAGACAGGATTGAGGATTTTAAAGATGGTAAACTCGACTTCCTGTTTGTGTACAACATGCTCCTGACTGGTTTTGATGCCAAACGATTGAAAAAACTGTATCTCGGAAGGGTAATCAGGCGGCACAATCTGTTGCAGGCGCTGACACGCGTCAACCGCCCTTACAAGGAATTCCGGTACGGTTATGTAGTCGATTTTGCCGACATCCGCAAAGAGTTCGACGCCACCAACAAAGCCTATTTCGATGAGCTGCAACTGGAGCTGGGCGACGAAATGGAGCATTACAACCAACTGTTTAAATCGAAAGAAGAGATTGAAAACGAAATTCAGGACATCAAAGACATCCTGTTCCGGTTCGACACGCAAAATGCCGAACTCTTCTCGCAACAGGTCAGCCTCATTCAGGATAAAAAAACGATGTTACAACTGGTGAAGGTTTTGGAAAATGCTAAAAGCCTTTACAACCTGATCCGTTTGTTTGGACATTACGAACTGCTGGAACAACTCGATTTTAAAAAACTCACCATTTTGTCGCGCGAAGCCAACAATCATTTAGCTTTGCTGAACGATAAGGAAAGTCTTGAAAACGGCACCGATTCGAACAATTTACTGAATATAGCGCTGGAAGATGTGCTGTTTATGTTCGTGAAAATATCGGAAGAAGAACTGGTACTGGCCGACGAACTGAAAGACACCCTCCGGAAAACAAGGGAAGCCTTGCTGAGTAATTTCGACCAGCACGACCCGGAATTTATCAGCCTGAAAGAAGAACTGGAACGACTGTTTAAAAAGAAAAATCTGAGCGAGATTACTCAGGACGAAATGAGGCGGAACATTGGCGCGTTAACCAAAATATTCGACAAGGTGAGCGAACTGAACCGCCGGAACAATTTACTGAAAGCCAAATACGAGAACGACGCGAAATACGCGCGCATCCACAAACGGCTGGCCGAAAAAGGAACGCTTACACAACGCGAACGACAAATTTTTGAAGCCTTGAATGGGGTAAAAACGGATGTCGATGAACAGGTGCTTCAAAACACCAAAGTACTGGAAACCGGAAGTTATTTCAATACCATGGTAGGTCGCCTGATCATCAGACAGTTTAAAAATGTAAAAAAGATTGATTTAGATGCCGAAGCCACCAAATACATCAACAAGCTGGTGGTGAAGGAATACATGGACGAATTTTACGGAAGAGCGATATGACGACGATTGATTTTCAGAACAAGACAAAGCTTCTGATTGATGAGCTGAAAGGCGTTTGTGCCAATTACGGATTGGGCAACGATGGGAATGAATTTAAAATTATCACCCAGGTGTTTTTGTACAAATTCATGAATGATAAGTTTGCCTGGGAGGTGAAGCAACTGGATGAACGGCTGAACAAAGCTGAAGACTGGGGAAAAGAACTGGCTGCATACTCCGGGAACGATTATGAGATGCTGATGATGGAGTTATATGAGGGAACTGCCCGTTTAAAACCCGATCATTTTATCTCGTGTTTGTTCGAAAAACAGAACGAACCCGATTTTGCCAAAACTTTTGACGATACCCTGCGCGACATTGCCATTACCAACAACGATATTTTTTCGGTAAAAACCGAAGGTGGAACCAAAGTAATTTTGTTCGACCGGGTGAGCGAATACATTTCGGACACCTCGAAACGCGACGCTTTTTGCCTGGCGATTATGAACAAGCTGGTGGCCTTTAGTTTCGAGCACATTTTTAAAGAGAAATACGATTTCTTCGCCACCATTTTCGAATACCTGATTAAGGATTACAACAAGGACAGCGGCGGTAAATATGCCGAATATTACACGCCCCACGCGGTAGCCAAAATTATGGCGGCCATTCTGGTCACCGAAAACGTGCAAAATGTAACCTGCTACGATCCGGGAGCGGGATCGGGTACCCTGTTGATGAGTCTGGCCCATGCCATTGGCGAACAAAAATGCACCATTTATTCGCAGGATATTTCGCAAAAATCGTCGAGTCTGCTGCGCCTGAACCTGATTCTGAACAACCTGGCACATTCTATCCAGAACATCATTCAGGGGAACACCATTCTGAATCCGTATCACAAAGATGAAAACGGGCTGATGAAATTTGATTATATCGTTTCCAATCCGCCGTTTAAGCTCGACTTTAGCGATTTCCACGCCGATCTGGACAACAAGCAAAACCACGAACGCTTTTTTGCGGGTATTCCGAATATTCCCAAAGCGGCCAAAGACAAGATGTCGATTTACCTGCTGTTTGTTCAGCACATCATGTTTTCGCTCAGCAGCAAAGGGAAAGCGGCGGTGGTAGTTCCAACAGGATTTGTGACCGCGCAGAGCGGCATTGATAAAAGAATACGCGAACGCCTGATCGAAAAGAAAATGCTGGCCGGTGTAGTTTCCATGCCCAGCAATATATTTGCCACTACCGGAACCAATGTTTCCATTTTGTTTATCGATAAAACCAACACCAACGGGAAAATTGTATTGATTGACGCTTCGGGATTGGGAGAAACCGTGAAAGACGGAAAAAACCAGAAAACCCTTTTATCGGCCACAGAAGAGCAAAAAATCATCAATACCTTTAACAACAAAGTGGCTGTTGACGATTTTTCGGTGGTGCTTACGTACGACGAAATCAAGGAAAAAAACTACTCCTTCAGCGCCGGGCAATATTTCGATGTAAAGATTGAATATACCGATATTACTCCGGAAGAATTTGAAAGTAAAATGACTGGTTTTAAAACCAATTTAAATAGTCTTTTCGCAGAATCTAAAGACCTTGAGAAGGAAATTCAAACGCAACTAAGCAAACTGAAATTATGAATATCGAAAATGCAGTTATAGAAGATATTTGTGATTTTGTAGGAGGAAGTCAGCCACCAAAATCTGTTTTTAAGTCAGAACTAAATGATGGTTATATCCGATTTATTCAAATTCGTGATTACAAAGCTGATAGTTTTATAACTTATATCCCTATTGATACTGCAAGAAAATTTTGTAACAAAGAAGATGTTATGATTGGCCGCTATGGTCCTCCAATTTTTCAAATACTTAGAGGCATAGAAGGAGCGTATAATGTGGCATTAATGAAAGCAGTTCCTAAGTCAAATGTTCTAAATGATTATTTATATTTTCTACTAAAACAGAAAGCCGTATTTGAATACGTTGATAGCCTTTCCTTAAGAACCGGAGGTCAAACAGGTGTCGATTTATATTCATTAAATCAATATCCAATACTATTGCCTGATCTTCTCTACCAGAAAAAAGTAGTAGATGTTTTAAATGCATTAGATTCCAAAATTGAGCTCAACAACCGCATCAACCGCGAGTTGGAGCAAATGGCCAAACTGCTTTACGATTATTGGTTTGTGCAATTTGAGTTCCCCTTCGACTTCGCTCAGGGCAAGCCTTGTACTGAGACCGTCGAAGGCAGGGGTTATAAATCCAGCGGCGGCCAGATGGTTTGGAACGAGGAGTTGAAAAGGGAGATTCCGGAGGGGTGGAAAGTTGGTAATTTGTCTTGTTTGGGAGATATCATTGGCGGAAGTACACCTCCACGAGAAATCAATGATTACTTTTCGAAAAATGGTACTGCCTGGATTACACCTAAAGATTTGTCTTTAAATAAAGGGAATAAATTCATTACAAAAGGAGAATGGGATGTAAGTGAAAAGGGAATAAAAGTAGCATCTTTAAATATTATGCCTAAAGGTACAGTGTTATTCAGTTCACGCGCACCTATTGGATATTTGGCAATCTCACGTGAAGAGGTTACTACCAATCAAGGCTTTAAATCATTTATATCAAACAAAGGATTCTCCACTGAATATATTTACTACACAATCAAGAATTTGATTCCAACAATCGAAAATCATGCGGTAGGATCAACATTTAAAGAAATATCTAGTGGCACTTTAAAGACTATAAAAACCTGTTTGCCAGAAAAGAGTGTAGTTGAGAAATTCACTCATGTTGTAACTCCAATATTTGAACGGCAAAATCTACTTGAGCTCGAAAACCAGCAACTCGTCTCACTTCGCGACTGGCTGTTGCCCATGCTGATGAACGGGCAGCTTACTTCGACAAGCTCAGTAACCGGGGATGAATTGGCAACGAACAAGCAGACCAGCAACGAAGTAAAAGAGGAAATGAATGTGGCTGCGGAACCAGGAGAAAATGTATAAAAAGAAAAATAGCCTGCTAAAAAGCAGACTCTTAATTTCTTAAACCTGATTACGTTCTCCGAAGAGAAGAGGCTTGAACAGGCATTACGGTTCAAAAATATGGAATGAAAAATGAATAAGCAAACAAGCAACTAAAATAATAAACAATCTAACACCTTGTAATTTAAAAGAATTAGTAAATGAGATAATAGTATTAAGAACAATCGTTGTAAGCAAAGATGAACTACCTTGAAATCAAAAAATATCTTTCGGTGGCCAGATTGATTCGTTACGAACAAGGCTGGACGCAGAAATAAAAAGCAATTGGGAGGATTGATCTATGAGTAAAAACCTACAAATACGCAACAGCACAGCCGAGTTTCTGGTTTTCACCAAACAGGCAGGCGAAAGCACGATTGATGTGCGAATTGAAGATGAAACCGTATGGCTTACCCAAAAGTTACTCGCCGTGCTTTTTGAAGTGGATGTCCGAACCATTAGCGAGCATTTAAAAAACATTTTCAATTCCCATGAACTGGACGCCAGTTCAGTTATCCGGAAATTCCGGACAACTGCCAACGATGGCAAAAATTATGACACTCAATTTTACAATCTCGATGCCATTATTTCAGTTGGATATCGGGTAAATTCCGAAAGGGCAATTCAGTTTCGGCAGTGGGCAACCAATGTCTTACGCGATTTTGCTATTCGCGGCTATGTACTCGATAAAGAACGATTGAAAAATGGAGCTTTCTTTAGCAAAAAGTATTTCGACGATTTATTGGCCGAAATTCGCGAAATAAGGGCAAGCGAACGTGCTTTTTACCAAAAAATCACAGACATCTACGCTACAGCAATGGATTACAGTATAGATGCTAACACCACCAAAAAATTCTTTGCATCGGTTCAAAACAAATTGCATTATGCAATACATGGTCAAACTGCTGCTGAGTTGATAATGGGTAGGGCAAATGCCGAGACAGAACACATGGGCCTGACTTCCTGGAAAAATGCACCCGATGGAAAAATCATCAAAACAGATGTTTCAATTGCCAAAAATTATTTGAAGGAACAAGAAATCAAATCACTCGACCGATTTATTACCATGTACCTCGACTATGCTGAGGACCAGGCCGAACGAGGCATACCCATGACCATGGACGATTGGGCGCTGAAAATCAATGCTTTTTTACAGTTCAACCAACGTGATATTCTCGATAACCCAGGCCTTATTTCTGCCGAAATTGCCAAAGCTTTTGCTGAAAGTGAATTTGAGAAATACCGCATTGTGCAAGATCAATTGTTTGAATCTGATTTCGATAAACTCATTAAAAAAGAGTTGGGAGGGGCAACGAATGAATAATCTTTTCCAGGTTGCCGGTTCGACCCCGCTGGGGTCGCAGGCTGATAGCACAAACGTTCTTCTACAAACAGGTGACCCCGCCGGGGTCATACCTTTTGCAGAATCAAAAAAGCTGAAAGCTGAAATTCAGAAGCAGTTGGAGGGATTGAAGTATGAATAGTTGGAGAAATATCTGCAAAGCCGGAAGGGAATTAAGAATATACAAACAATGATTCATTTAAATACAATTTTACACTATCATGAAATTAACAGATTACAGAGCCATTAGAGAAGCCGGGAAAAAAATAGGTGGTGATATTTTAAAATATGCGGTTGAAAGTAATAAGCAGGAATTAATTACAGCAGCTAAATTATTGGGGTTTTGGAATGGCAAAATGATGGTATTTGATGCGGAAAGTGATTCAGAAACCCTGATGGATTTTATGGTTTTTGAAAAGATTACATCAAACTTTCCGGCATATAAGCGTTTTCAGATGAGTAATCCGAAACTTGATGATTTGCAGCAGGAAAACATGAATGGGATACTCAATAATTACCCGTCTCTTTTTGAAATAAAAAGTATTGATTCTATTGGCAATATATTGATTTTGGAAGATCTTTTGGATGCCAACCGAAAAGAGTATATGTTAATGGATATTGGCATGTCGAAAACTGCTTCGATTGGTTTTATTCTTTATGCCCGTTTAATCCCTATCCGCGATATCAACATGACTTCAGGAGTATCATTCGGATTTGAAAAGATTTATAAAGACAAATTACTTTCTGCAATTTCATTGGCTGCCTTTAAGAAAAGGAGAAAACTGACTTCCGCGGAAACGTTCATACTGATGCATGAAAAGAATCGACAGTTTGGGTTGGAAACAAGAACCGAATAGGCAAAATTTTCAATAAAACAGCAAGGAGCCGTAAATATCAAGAAAACCAGCAACTCGCCTCGCTTCGCGACTGGCTGTTGCCCATGCTAATGAACGGGCAGGTATGGGTAAACGAAAAAGTGAACTACGAAGTACCCGAGGAAATTGATGTGGCGGCGGAGCCGGAAGGGAATAGATTAAACTAAGATATGGCAGAATTTTATGACATAACGAAATGGAACGAAAAACCCTGGTACCAAACCGGAGGTACGCGCAGTAAAGTGATTGTCGAGAATCCTTCAACTCACAAGGATTACTATTTCAAGACATCGCTAAAAAGAGAACTCAAAGACTATAAGTATGAATATTGGTCCGAAATAATTGCCAGTGAAGTTGGGGATCTTCTCGGGTTCGATATGTTGAAATACGATATTGCCTTTAACCGTGGAGAAATGGGATGTATTTCAAAATCGATGGTTACAGAAGGTAGAAATAAACTAACTGAAGGAATCAGCTATTTAACTGGTTATGACAATACTTACAATCCTGATGATAAAAACTCGAAGAAACAATATACTTTTCAATTAATTTGTAAGTCACTTAAATACTTTCAACTTGACCGTTATATTGAAAAGATTATCGAAATCATCATTTTGGACAGCATTATCGGAAACGGAGACAGACATCAGGAAAACTGGGGCATTGTTACTGAGTATAGTGATGTTGTCAAAATATTAGAAGAAATTGCACAAAAAAGAATACCCGGAAATCTGGCGAAGTCCATTTTTAGCATATTAGGAATAACCTCAAAGGCGAAAAGTGATGATGCAGCCAAGTTGGCCAAAGAATTTCATTTAAAAATGCCAGGTAGATTTTCTCAAATATATGATAGCGGCAGTTGTCTCGGTCGTGAGTTGGATGACAATCGGTTAAAGCAAATGCTCACTGATAATTCCATGCTGGAAGCATACATCCGAAGAGGAGTGTCTGAAATTCATTGGAAAGGTGAGAAATTAAACCATTTTGAATTAATCAAAGAAATAAACAAGATATACCCTGAAGCTGTTAAAAAGATAGTTCTTCGGGTAAAGAAAAAATTCGATGAACAGGTAATACGAAAAAGTATTGAGAATATTGATTTAAAGTTACCTCAAGAGTTGGAAGAGCATAAACTTCCAAATGAGAGAAAGGAATTTGTGATTAAATTGATAGCTTTGCGAGTTCAAACATTGATAAGATTTGTTGAGTGAAAGCAATTGGAACTATATATTTAGCATGGCGAAAAGGCAAAGGAAGCCGTCGCAAAATTGTTGGTGTAATTAAACGAAGCGCCACCAATGGAGTTCGTTTTTACTATATCAAAGAAGGCGTTGAAGAAGCACAGAAAGAAGGATTCACTCCATATATTGATTTTCCTGAAACTTCGAAAGTATATACTGAAAATGTGTTGGAGATTTTTGGTCAGCGATTGATTAAAACGGAACGGCCTGACGCACAAAAATATTTGGATTTCTGGGATATTGATTCTAAATACAAGGATGACAAATACTATTTGTTGGCCTACACCCAAGGTATGCAGTCGAATGACAACTTTGAATTTCTTGCTGATTTTCATCCCGTTAAAGGATTAAGTTTTGTTAGCGAAATTTGTGGTTTATCTCATGCGAAGATTGAGCCAGGTTTTTTATCAGTAGGCGATAAATTATCATGGGAACGTGAAAAAAGCAATCCCAAAGATTCAAATGCAGTAAAAGTACTTAAGGGGACAAAAGTCCTGGGCTATGTGAAAATGATCCATTCGAAAGTTTTTCATAAAAGTGGCAAATACGATTTAAAGGTACGTGTAAAAAGTCTTGATCAAAATGGGACTATCAATAGAGTCTTTATAGAAATTTCGTTCTAAGCTTATTTCTAAAACCGCAGCAGACAATAAATGTCAGGATGTCTCGTCCTCCGAAACTCCTTCTTCCGAAGTTAAGGAAAGATGTAAGCTGCAACACATATCGTTTTTAGTTTTCCACAAAACAACTGATATAATATTCAACCCCAGCCTGCTGCTGGCGGGCGTTCCGGGTTGCGCTTTTTATTAGCGTTCTCTTTACCTCCGGTTCCACCGGAGGTGATTAACATTTAACTCCGGAGTTATAACGCTTCGATAAAAAGGTAATCTTATTCCGAGCAAGAACCCGTAGGGTTCAATGTTCATTACCCCCGGTAAAACCGGGGGCTGCGGTCGAAAAAAAAAAAAAAAAAAACGAATGGCTACATCGGATCCACATCCGCGTAAATAATCAGGCTCGAATTATTGGGTTGTGATTTGGCGTGACTGATGATCCCCAGAATTTTTGCTTTTGATTCCTGTATTTTACCATCGCGCGGCAGCTTAATCAGCATTTCTTTCTGAAACCACATCTGAATCCTTCCTACAACCGGATATTCCGGGCCAAGTACATCTCGTCCAAAATGGGTTTTAAATGCCGTAGCCAGATGCTGCGCGGCCAAATCGAGCCGTTCACGGCTCTGATGTTTAACCACAATTTTAATGAGCCGGTAATACGGCGGATACCTGAACATTTTTCGTTCGGCCATTTGCCTGCTGAAAAGCTTATAATAATCATTCGCAATCAAATCCTGAATGACCGGATGAGTGGGTTGAGTCGTTTGTACAATCACTCTTCCGCGATTATTCTTGCGCCCTGCCCTGCCACTCACCTGCATAATCAACTGAAAACTGCGCTCGTACGATCGAAAATCAGGATAATTCAGCAGGTTATCGGCATTCAAAACGCCTACTACCCGAACATGATCAAAATCCAAACCTTTGGTCACCATTTGTGTCCCGACTAAAATATCAATTTTACCGGTTTCAAACTTCCAGATCAGCTGTTCGTAAGCATTTTTCGCACGGGTGGTATCCAGATCCATCCGTGCAACGCGGGCTTCAGGAAACAAAATCCTAATCTCATCTTCAATTTTTTCGGTGCCAAAGCCACGGGGTTTAATCTCATCCGAACCACATTCTTCGCATTTCGTCTCCAGCGAAGTAGTGTGCCCGCAATAATGACAAATCAGGACTGAGCGGTTCTTGTGATACGTTTTGCTCACATCGCAGTATTTGCATTTGGGTATCCAGCCACATTTGCCACACTGAACAAAAGGCGCAAAACCACGCCTGTTCTGAAACAAAATGACCTGTTCCTTATTCACCAGTGCAGTTGAGATTTCGTCGTACAGTTCAGGAGTAAAAACGGAACGCATTTGCTTGCGTTTGTAGGCTTCCTGAGTATTGGCAGGGATCAGTTCAGGCATTTCAATCCCCAAAAACCGCTCAGATAAATTGACCAGGCCGTATTTATTGCTGCGTGCATTAAAATAAGTTTCGTATGATGGCGTGGCCGAACCTAAAAGCACTTTTGCTCCGTGGATATTACCCATCAGAATGGCCATATCGCGCGCATTGTAACGCGGCGCCGGATCGAATTGTTTGTACGAATTCTCGTGTTCCTCGTCGACAATGATCAGTCCCAAATTTTTGAACGGCAGAAAAATAGCCGATCTGGCTCCTAAAATCACCTTGTATTGCTGACCGGTTTTTCCCGGCTTTTCATTCAGCACATTGAACCAGATTTCTACCCGTTCGGAATCATTAAATTTGGAGTGATAAATTCCGGCCAGGTCACCAAATGCGGTTTTCAGCCGGGTAATGATTTGCGTGGTCAGGCCGATTTCAGGAACCAGGTAAAGAACCTGCTTTCCCAGTTTCATCTGCTCTTCAATCAGTCGGATATAAATTTCGGTTTTACCGCTCGAAGTCACGCCGTTCAGCAACACGGTTTGCTGAGTTTCGAACTGTGTCAGTATTTCATCGTAAGCTATTTGCTGCGGCTCCGAAAGCTCTTTAATCAAAAGATCGGTATCCGGAATCCGTTCGATCCGGCCGATTTCCTTCTGAAATACTTCCAGTATAGTTTTATCTTCCAGCCCCTTTAAGGCAGAATCTGAAGCATCCGCAATTTCCAGTAATTCTTTCTTGCTTATTTCGGTCAGGCCAGAAACGCCATAAAAGGTTTCATCCAAAAACACCTTCAGGAGTTGTTCCTGCTTTTTAGCCTTTTTGAGCAAATCAAGCGTCTCATTCAATTTTTTTTCTGAATTGTATTCCGGATTAAGCCTGATGAAACTAATCATTTTGGGTTTGTAACTTTCGCGAAGCTGTTCCTCTACAACGACTGCATTTTTTTCGAGCAACAATTTCAGAATGGCAAACGACGACTGTTGCCCCAAAAACTGATTCAAATCATGAACAGTCGCTGTTTTCCGGCTTTCGAGCAATAACATCACCAGAGTTTCCTTTTCGCTTAAATTTTCCGGAAGATGGGTTTCAGGATTTAAGCTGATTTTGGTCTGACTTTCCAATTTCAGTCCTGAAGGTAAAGCCGCTTTAAAAACTTCGCCAAGAGTACAGCAATAATATTTGGCAATCCATTCCCAGACTTCAAGCTGCTTTTCGCCAACAATGGGTTCTTCATCAAGAATGGCTTCAACATCTTTGATTTCGAAATCGCCTTCAGGCTCGTTTTGATGAAGTTTGTAAACCAGAGCCGAAAAGAATTTACGTTTACCAAATTGTACGATGACACGGACTCCGGTTTTAATTTTCAACTGGAAAGCAGCAGGTACCCGATAGGTAAAGCGGTAATCGAGCGGCAAAGGCAAAATAACATCAGCAAAAAGTACATCTTCAATCATAACTGCAAAATACCGAAAAAGATTTCTGATTCAGCCAGACTGATGAAGTTTTGTTGCAGAAAATCGATTCAGGAGAATCTGACTTCTTTCAAAAATCGGATTTCTTTGGAAATGAGCTTTTATTTCTATTTTCGAAATCAAATTAATAGTTATAACTTGCTCAAGGTTCTTCTCGTTCCAGGGATAAACTAATATAAACTCTCGATCAACGAAAATTAGTCAACATTATGAGCAGGAGAAGATTTAAAATCAAGCTGAAGCTGTATGTGTACATACTTAGCTCAGCTACGATAATATACTGCATAGCAATCGGATACATCAGCTACAAATTGCAAAAAATTGCCTATACAGATTCCATCGAGATTGTAAAAGGCTCAACACGCGAATACCGAAACAAAATTTCGGACGAATTGAATGTCATGATGGAATCGGCACGAACCATGAGAAACGTATTTACTACGCACAAAAAATATGATCCTGCGCAGCGTGATGCGTTTTTCGAAAACATTCTGATTAGCAATGTTGAAAAAAATCCGAATTATTTATCGGTTGGACTTTACTGGGAAATCAAAGCACTCAACGAAAGTTACAACAAAAAGAACGGGCGCATCCGAAACATCTGTTACCGGGCAAACGATCAGATTAAAATGCAAACAGAGATTGTTGACACCACCAATGCCGAAATCAAAGGAATCTATTACATGCTCAGAGATCTGAACAAAGAAATGATCTGGGATCCGTATTACGACGCAGTAACCAAAGGATTGGAGGGAACTCTGATGACATCGCTTTTTGTTCCGATTCAGAATGATGCAGGGAAATTCGAAGGACTGGTAGGTATCGACATTTCGCTGGAACACATGAATAATCTGATTTCAGGAATTAAACCTTTTGAAGAATCCATTTCATACATCGTTGGAGGAAACCGCATGCTTGTTGCGCACACAGACCAAACTCTTACCGGGAAAGACTTTTTAGGAACGTCAGGCATTGACAGTACTGTTTTTAAAATTGGTCTTGAACAGGTAAAAGACAATTCTTCCAGTTCGTTCACCTACACCAACGCTCAAAACGAAGAAGAATATTTCGTTTCATTTGAACCCATTCTAATCAATGATGATCCAACCAATTGGATCATTGGCGTTGAAGTTCCTACCCGAATCATCTTGAAAGAGTCCCGGGAAGTCTTGAGAAATGCTATTATGGTCGGTGTATTGGGACTAATTCTTCTGTATATCATCATTTATTTCATTGCCGTAAAGATCAGTGATCCGATTATAAAAGGTGTTGAATTTGCAAAATCGATTTCAATCGGAAACCTCAATGCACAACTTGCCATTCAGCGAAACGATGAGATTGGTGATCTGGCCGAATCGTTATCCCTGATGGCTGCCCGGCTGAAGACCATTTTGAGTCAGATCATACAGAGTTCGGGGACCATTGCCGAAAGCAGTATGGAATTACTCCATTCATCGGTCAAACTTGCAGATGGAGCAAGCAATCAGGCAGCTTCGTCAGAAGAAATTTCCACCTCGATGGGAAAAATGGTAAGCCGAATCCAGCAAAACACCAGAGATGCCAAGGAAACGGAAAAAATGGCCATCAAGGCGACCCAAGTAATTCAGGAAGGAAATGAATCGACAAGAGCATTGATTCAGTCAATGAATAACATCGTACAGAAAATTTCGATCGTTGGTGAAATAGCAAAACAAACAAACTTACTGGCAATCAATGCGGCCATTGAGGCTTCAAGATTTGGAATTCAGGGAAAAGGATTTGCCGTTGTTGCTGCGGAAATAAAAAAGCTGGCTGAAAGATCGCAACTTGCTGCAAAGGAAATCAATGAATTATCAGCTCACGGATTGCTTCAGGCCAGGGAAACCGAGAATATGCTCCTTCAGATTATTCATGATATCGAATACCCGGCAACCCTTGTCAAACAAATTGCAGCTTCAAGTGTCGAACAAAAAGCAAGTTCCGAAGAAATCAACCGGGGAATTCAGCAATTAAATATCGTAACCCAGCAAAATGCAGGATCATCTTTTGAACTGTCACAGAACTCCAAGAATATATCGAAACAGGTTGAAAACCTAAAGGAACTAATTACTTACTTCAAGATTGAAGAACTTAACAAAAAATAGTCAGTTGAAGCTTACTGGAAATATCCTTGATCGCCCATTAAATGATAATCGTTTATTGAGAGTAACAGAAGTGTACATATAATTGTCAACAACGAAACTAACCGTTTTTCCTACGCCTGCTCCGATATCTTGACATTATGTATTCAGTAGCTTTTGAATTTCAACCAGGTTGTTATCAATACTGTGATTCAATTTAACTGCTTTATTGAAAGGAACATGAACAATTTTTTCATTAACAAGCCCAATCATAATGCTCTTTTGGTCATCGAGCAAGGCATCGACAGCAGCAACACCCATTTTGGTTGCGTTCACCCGGTCTCTGGCCGACGGACTTCCACCCCGTTGAATATGGCCCAGAATTGAAACACGCACATCCAGATCCGGATGTTCTTTGCGTACATTTTCAGCAATTTCAAGGGCTCCACCGGCTTCATCGCCTTCGGCAACCATAACAATTCCGCTGGTTTCCTTGTTCTTGTATCCCTTTTCCAGAAATTTTTTCAAGAGATAAAAATCGCCCTTTGCTTCCGGAATTAAAATAACCTCAGCTCCACAGGCAATTCCACTGTTCAATGCCAACAAGCCAGCTTCACGGCCCATAACTTCAACAAAGAAAATCCTTCCATGCGAACGGGCAGTATCTTTTATTTTATCCACTGCCTGCACCACAGTGTTCAAAGCTGTATCGTAGCCAATGGTATAGTCAGTTCCATACATATCGTTATCGATGGTTCCGGGAATTCCAATAAACGAAACGTTATATTCCTGCGACAATACCAAAGCTCCGGTAAATGAACCGTCACCACCAATCACAACCACCGCATCAATTTCAGCTTTTTTTAATTGCTGATAGGCTTTTTCACGGCCTTCCGGAGTTCGGAACTCAGCACTACGGGCTGTTTTAAGAACAGTTCCGCCCAACTGAAGAATACCACTGACATCTGTCGATTTCAGCGAAACAAAATCGCCTTCAATCATACCCTGATAACCCCGGCGGATTCCTACTACTTTCAAATTATTGGCAAGTGCAGCACGTGTCACTGCACGAATGGCTGCATTCATTCCCGGCGCGTCACCTCCTGAGGTAAAAACACCTATTTTTTGCAGTTTTTTTCTTTTTTGAGAAGGTTCAGTAATATTATTTATCATCGTCATAATCTTGTCTTTTAGTGATGAATAAAATCAATACAAAGAAAGTTGAAGTATTTGAAAAATAAGCCGAAGCATGTTAAATACAAACGAAGATTAATGAAGACTTAAAACTGTTTGACCTTTTCTGCAACATTTTCCATTAACCATTGGGGGGTAGAAGTTGCTCCACTGATACCGACTGTTTCAACTCCTGAAAACCACTCAGACTGCACATCTTCCGGAGAAGAAACAAAATAGCTGCGATCGTTGTACTTTTTACAAACGTTGAACAAAACCTGCGCATTCGAACTACGAAGACCACCGACAAACAGGACTGCATCAAACCGAACGACAAACTTTTGCAAATGCGGAACACGGTTCGAAACCTGACGGCAAATGGTATCGTGAGCTTCTACCTGACCGGCTTGTGAATATTTGCGTATATTATCTGTCAGTTCGTTAAATTCATCGACTGATTTGGTTGTCTGCGAAAAGACCACCACAGGCCGCGAAGCATCCAACTTTTTGTAATCTTCCGGATGTTCTATAATCAGGGCTTCGTTGTTTGTCTGACCTGCTAATCCTGACACTTCAGCATGTCCCTGATGACCGAATATCACCACCTGACCATTTTCATCACGCATGGTTTCGGCGGCCTTTTTTACCCGTTGCTGAAGTTTTAAAACGACAGGACAGGTTGCATCAATCAGCGTAATATTGTTTTGACGGGCATATTCGTAGGTCGTTGGAGGTTCTCCATGAGCACGAATCAGTACACTACAATCTTTGAGTTTGAAAAATTCCCTGTGTCCGATTGTCTGGAGACCCAGCTCCTGAAGACGTTTAACTTCCAGTTCATTGTGCACGATTTGACCCAGAGAATAAAGCATCTTCTCTGTTTTTAACGTTTTTTCAGCTTTTCCGATGGCATTCACAACCCCGAAACAAAACCCCGATTTTTGGTCAATCTCTATAATCACGTGTCCAATTTATTAGTCTAAATTAATCTCTCCTGAACCTTACTGATGACCCAGTACAATTGTTCTTCTCGGGTCATGTGACTATTGTCCAACACCAAAGCATCATCGGCTTTGCGCAGAGGACTGGCTTTCCGGGTCGAGTCAATGTGATCGCGTTCCTGCACATTTTCCAGAATTTCGGCATACGAAACATCTTCCCCTTTTGCTTTCAGCTCATCAAATCGGCGTTGAGCGCGGATTTCAGAAGAAGCAGTTACAAATAATTTAAGTTCGGCTTCAGGAAAAACCACGGTCCCAATATCACGTCCATCCATCACAATGCCTTTGTTTTTCCCCATTTCCTGCTGCAAATGAACCATAGCTTCACGAACTTCGGCAATTGTTGATATCGGACTCACATTCTGAGAAACGGGTAACTGCCTGATTTCTTCCTCTACATTTTCTCCGTTAAGATAAGTATCGCTCTTTTGCTGAGCAGGATTATAACGAAATTCTATTTTTATTTCCGGAAGTGAGTTGATTAGTTCATCTTGTTTTACTTTACCACTAGCAACCAGATCGTGGCGCAAAGCAAATAGGGTAACCGCCCGGTACATGGCTCCGCTGTCGATAAAAACATATCCGAATCTGACAGCCACCGCCCTGGCAATCGTGCTTTTTCCACACGACGAATGCCCGTCGATGGCAACTATAATTTTCTGACTGATCATTTTCAAAGTTTGCAGCAAATATAAAGCGAATAAACCAAAAAGGAAACGGGATGTTAATTTCTATTGAAAGTCTTTCGGAATTTAAAGGTTGGCTTATAATCTGCATCGGGAATGAAGCAAAACTATTGCGACTTCACTTACGAAATATTCCAATCGTATAATTACTGAAAGGGATTTTTACCGTTTCAAATGGAACCAATTTTAAGATTGTTTGGGCGAAACTGTAATTCCATCCTCAAAAGGTCAACTTATAAAACTCAAAAAAAATTCGTTTAAACAATTATAACAATGCAGAAATCCACATTTAAATTTATTATTCTGGCTGTTTTAAGTCTGGCTTTACTGAAGGGTGCCAGCGCTCAGGATGAAGCCCGGTTGATGCGATACCCAGACATCAATCAAAACATGATCGCCTTTGTGTATGCCGGCGATATCTGGTCAGTTGATTCCACTGGTGGCGAGGCCCGCCGACTGACTTCCAACGAAGGAATGGAACTTTTTCCTAAAATTTCTCCGGATGGAAAATGGATTGCCTTTTCAGGCGAATACTCCGGAAGTCGCCAGATTTTTGTGATGCCATCGAACGGAGGAACACCACGGCAACTGACGTTTTACAATTCGGTAGGTTTGATGCCTCCCCGCGGAGGATTTGATGATGTGCCGCTCGATTGGACTTCGGATAGTAAAAACATTCTTTTTCACGCTAACCGCACCCCTTTTGGCGAGCGAAACGGCAAATATTACGAGATTAGCATTGACGGCGGTTTTGAAAAACCACTGCCTATCGTCAACGGAGGATTCGGCGTTTTTTCTCCGGATGATCAGAAACTCTGCTTTGCACCAGTCGACCGCGAATTCCGTACCTGGAAACGTTACAAAGGTGGCCGTGCTTCCGATTTATGGATTTATGATCTGGGAAAAAACACCTCAGAACAGATTACCGATTTTAAAGGAACTGACCAGATTCCTAGCTGGTATGGCAACAATATCTATTTTGCGTCCGATCGCGATCTGAAACTGAATATATACCAATACAACACGATTACCAAAGCGCTGAAACAACTCACCACACATGCCGATTTTGACTGCATGTGGCCTTCCGGAGAAAACGGCCAGATGGTTTACGAAAACGGTGGTTTCATTTATAAGCTGAACCTTCAGACCGGCAAGGAAGAAAAAGTAAGTATCAGCATTCATTTCGATAATCCGAACATTATACCTTATTATAAAAATGTAAAGGATTTTGTGCAGAGTTTCGAAGTTTCGCCAACAGCCAAACGTGCGTTGATTTCGGCCCGGGGCGATATTTTCTCTATTCCTGCTGAAAACGGATCGACTTATAATCTGACCAATACGCAGGGCGTTCGTGAAGTCTATCCAGGTTGGTCGCCCGACGGCAAATACATTTCCTATTATTCTGATGCTTCAGGAGAATACGAAATTTATCTGCTTGAAAATAAAAAAGGTGCCAGTCCCCGGCAACTCACAAGCGGTTCATCAGCCTGGAAGTACGATTCAAAATGGTCGCCAGACAGTAAATACATGCTATATTTTGACCGCACGCTTCAATTAAAACTGGTAGATGTTGAAACCGGAAAGACCACTGTAGTTACCCATGCCGACCGCAACGAAATCAACTCCTATTCCTTTTCTCCGGATTCGAAATGGATCGTCTATGACAAGGAAGGTGCCAACGGACTGGAAGCTGCGTGGGTTTACAAGCTTGAAACTGCAGAAAATCATCAACTAACCGATGATCGGTTTAATGACGGATCTGCTGTATTTTCGACTGATGGCAAATATATTTATTTCCTTTCCGACCGTGATTTCAACCTCGATTTCTCCAGCTTCGAATTTAATTACGTGTATAACAAATCGACACGGATTTATGCCATTGCCTTGAAAGCTGATTGTCCGAAACTTTTCGAATACAAAAACGATATCGAACCAATTCGGAAAACTGAAAAACCAAAAGAAGAATCAAAAAAAGATAAAAAAGCAAAATCGGAAGAAAAAACAGCTTCTGCCGATTCAGTAAAAGTCCGGATTGATTTCGATGGAATCAATTCCAGAATCACTGCTTTCCCTTTAAATGCGGGAAGTTATGACAATCTGATGGCCATTGATGGCGGCATTCTCTTCATCAGCGAAGGTTCGTTGCACCAATACAACATTGACGACAAAAAAGAGGAAGAGATCATGAACAACGTATCTCAAACGCTTGTAAGCGCCGATGGCAAGATGATCATGTATCGCTCCGGAAAAGACTTCGGAATCACCAAACTGGCAGCCGGACAAAAATCGGAAGCTGGCAAACTGAATCTGGATGATATGGTGATGAAAATTGATCCAAAGAAAGAATGGGCTCAGATTTATACTGATGGATGGCGCATTTTCCGCGACTTTTTCTACCAAAGCAACATTCACGGTGTCGATTGGAAGGGCATCAAGGAACGTTACAGTCCGCTGATTCAGTATGTCAGTCACCGTGCTGATCTGGATTATATTCTGGGCGAAATTATTTCGGAAAGCAATACTGGTCACTGCTACGATGACTGGGGCGATTTTGAACGGGTAAAACGTGTGAATACCGGATTATTGGGTGCTGAGTTGCAAGCCGATCAGGCTTCAGGGAAATACCGGATTACCAAAATTTACGCCGGAGAAAACTGGAATGAATCGCGTCGTTCACCATTCACCGAACAGGGTGTAAATGTGAAGGAAGGTGACTTCCTGATTGCTATTAACGGAACGGAGCTTAACCTCAGCATGAATCCGTATGAATTACTGGAAAATACACTCGGGAAAATGGTTGAAATTACAGTCAATTCGAAACCTGAAGCTGCCGGTTCAAAAACATATACCATCCGGCCAATTGCCAGCGAGCTGGAATTATTCAACCTGAACTGGGTGAACGAACGCCGTGCGATGGTTGATAAACTTTCCGGAGGAAAAATCGGGTACATTTTTGTACCAAATACTGCGGTTGATGGAAACCGCGAACTTTTCCGCGGAATGTATGAATTCAATGAAAAAGATGCCCTGATTATTGACGACCGGTACAATGGCGGCGGTTTTATTCCGGATGTGATGACCGACCTGCTCGCGCGCAAAACGCTCAGCTACTGGCAGCGCAATGGCCTGGCATCCATGAAAACTCCGGGAGTTGCCCACAACGGACCGAAAGTTATGCTAACGAATGGTTATTCTTCTTCAGGTGGTGATGCTTTTCCGTATTATTTCCGGAAAAAAGGACTCGGAAAACTAATCGGAACCCGTACATGGGGTGGATTGGTTGGCATGTCGGGCAATGCCGGACTGGTTGATGGCGGGTACATTTCCGTTCCACAATTCGGAATTTACGACGAGAACGAACAGTGGATCATCGAAGGTATTGGCGTTTCACCCGACATTGAAGTGGTTGATCGTCCCGAACAACTGGCCAAAGGAGAAGATCCCTGTATTGAAAAAGCAGTGGAAGTGTTGCTGAAACAGCTTCAGGAAAACCCTGTAAAAAAGGTAAATCCCCCTACACCACCCGACCGGTCAGGATGGAATGAAAAGATGAAGTAGTAAATACAGCCTTATATAAATCAACCGGATTCGAATATCCGGTTGATTTATATAAGGCTATATAATTGAAAGTGAAATAGCTAATTTCTTTTGAGTTTAAACAAAAGATACTGAAAGCAGAAAATGCTTTTCAGATTTCGTTCAAAGAATAAGAATAAAAATAAAAAAATTATGAGTTTAAATCATCAAACTCCAGGTTGGTATAGTCTTTAGATGAACTAACCTCTTCAAGAACCTTGTCTTCAGAAACTTTTACATCATCAAATTCATCTTGATTAACAAATTCATCCTGCTGATTTTGATCAATAAAGGTGATCACCTCTTGTAAACCATCATTAAATTTTTCAAAGTCTTCCTTGTAAAGAAAAATCTTGTGTTTTTCGAAATGAAAGCTTCCGTCCTGTTCAAATCGTTTCTTACTTTCTGTAATAGTCAAGTAAAACTCGTCTCTTCTTGTTGATTTTACATCGAAAAAATAAGTTCTTTTTCCTGCTCTGACAGCTACCGAGTATATTTCTTCCCTGAATTTACTGTCAGTTTCCACCCGATCTTCTTTTTTTTCAAAATCTTCCATCTTTCTCTTTTTTAGTGTATTCCATTCTTACTATATCAAAAATAAAGAAAATTTTCGAGAAAATAATAAAAATGTTAACAAACACCCTAACATAAAATAATAAAAATGAACATTTATTCTCTTTCATCTTTCATTGATTAGGGTTTCAGGAAAAATATTATTCTTGCTATCATCCGCAAAATCAAGACAGACTTTAAGTAAAGGCAAAATAGCTGACCGAAATATTACTTTATGGCTTCAGGCAAAAGATCTTTTATAGCGTATATTCTATTTTATTCAAGGGATAATAATTGCCAGATGATTATCATTATGAATAGAGGTGATACTCCATAATGAGTTTCCAGTCTGCTAGCTCATTAATTAGAGTCTGTCCATAGAGTCGATGATTTATTGATATGTTTCTTTTCCAAAGAAAAAAATCGAGATTTTCATTTTTGATTATTTTCAATAAGATCTGTTTTTCATCCTTTTTGTCCGTTTTTGT
>Ga0209386_1000173_pt1 | contig 33701 bp, 29 predicted proteins | sample NGEPertwo_FD_184510 | JGI IMG/M metagenome (GOLD analysis project Ga0209386, IMG submission 184510) | Arctic peat soil microbial communities from the Barrow Environmental Observatory site, Barrow, Alaska, USA - NGEE Permafrost154B-two... | ecosystem: Environmental > Terrestrial > Soil > Wetlands...
ATGGTTTCTTCGAGTGTGTTCACATAATCAACCAGTTCAGTCACCAATAGTTCAAGTTTTGGAGCTGTATCATTGACTACATCATCGAAAGCAAACCCCAGATGTCCGCCTGCCATCGGTCCTTCGAGGACCACAGCATCCGGTACCTTGTTGTAATTTTGCTTCCATTTGCGGTAAATGATACTGAAAGCCCTGGCAGACGAAACGATTGGAACCAGTTTAATCTTTGAACCTGCAGTCTGTTTTGGCAGATCTAATGGAAGTCCTGCGCCGCTGATGATCAGATCTACTTCTTCTTCAACGCAGATTTTCACAAGTTCTTCGTAATTCGAAAGTACCACCATAACGTTCACGCCTATTATGCCTTTGGAAAGCGAGCGTGCCTTTCGTATTTCTGCTCTTAAAGCGTTGTTATTCAGTTCGACAAATTCAGACATTGAAGCATCCTCGAATGCTCCCAGTCCGACACTTGCAATAATACCTGCACAACCTTCATTTGCAACTGCGGAAGCAAGGCCTGAACCTGAAACTCTTACCCCCATTCCACCCTGAATAATGGGAGGATTTATTTCCAGATCACCTATTTTAAGTGCCGGAATTATTTTTGTTCCCATAATCTTTCGTTTTAAATTTCTTTTATAACTTGATGATATGGAATTCTCCCTAATATATTTTAAACACAATTCGCCCTTTTTTTGTTCGGCCAATATCCAAATTCTCTGATTTAATTTACTTCGCAGGAACCGGACTTTCATTGATGAATTTAATAACCTCTTCTTCATAAATACTACCGGTCATTTCACCAAGAGAAGTTCTGCTCACATAGTTATAACGTTCGAAGCTACCAAAATCTTCCTTGGTTAAAATGTATCCAAATGCATCATTTGTCAGGCCAAAAAGAAATGGCTGATCGGTTTTCATTTTCCTTTTACATAGAAGCCAATGTTAGGCAACGCTTCACCAGGTATTGTTACCACCTGTGCTTTCCCGATGTTCAGAAGGTTTAGTCGTGTTGAAACAGTTGAAAAATCATTGTTTTTAGCGGCCTGCGCTGCAAGCGGAGAATGTTTGAAAACAAACCGCATCGCTTCAGAATCGATCGGGAAAGTGATGACTTTCGAAGCACAATAAAGATCGGGATTCTCCTGCTTTTGTGCCGGTTCAATAATCCGTAAAGCCTCATCAGCCATCAGGTTTCCAATCCGGATGCATTCATCCCAGTCGTTTGCCTCTTTGCCATTTTCACGCCTTGTGTCGGCCGTCACCATTCCTCCCTGCGCACTGTTCATAAAGATGGCCATTCCTCCCACTTTTGATTCAATCCGGTCGTAAAGAGGTCCGCATAAATCGGGACTGATCAATTTGCGGTCCGTGCCTAAGATCTCGGGATGGGTGGCATAATTAACAAGCGTTGCAATTGGTTTCCCGGTGTTTTTACCCGATGTAGCGATCGCCTGAATAACGCCCATACGCGGATCATACAGTTTCTCGGCGTAATAATTATAGGCAATCTTTCCTTTTGCCTCACCAACAGCAGTTTTCAATGAAGCCGGTTCCAGTTTTGAAACAGCTTCGTTCACGGCATCTGCGATTTGAGTTACACACCAGTCGAGGTATTTAAGGTCGGCTCCTGTGTTCCCTTTTTCATCGGTAAAACCGTATGCATCGGGACAACTATGGGCATGTGTGGCGCCTATCAGTACATTTTCAGGAGCAATACCTTTGATCAGTTGGCGCGAACGATCACCCAGGTAGGCAGGCCACCCGATATTATCAACACTCACAATGGCAATTCTTGTCGCCCCTTTTTCAAGCACAAAAGCACGGACAGTCAGTTTGCCTTTAAATCCGGTTGGCATTACAGGCGTTCCCATTCCACCCGAGATAGGGATCAAAGTCTTAGGTGTTATGTTCCTCATCGCGGCACCTGCCTTGAAAGTCTGGGCATTGAGGCTTCCTGCAACGATCAGTAAGATGAGTACTGAGATGAATGGTTTTAAATTCATAATGCTTCAAATTTTAATAGATATATATCGGGTTTGAATAAAGCCAGGGGACTAATTTCCCGTTCAGCTGAATGTGCATCTCGATCCGGTAAGCTCCTTTCCCGATCGGTTCGTTCCATGCGTACTGATAGCTTTCACCTGCCGAAACATTAACTGTTTTGCCGTCATGTATAAGCCGAAACTGACCAGGAAGCGGAGAGATTACATTCAGCGATTTTACCTGATCAATTTTAACAGAATCTCCCATAATTCCGTTTATACTATCTTTTAGACTTAACGAATAATACTGGAATCCTTTTGCATCACCCAGGCTTTTAAAAGCGGTATAGAGATGTCCTTTTTTCAGGTTCTCTGCCAGCGACGGTACTGAAAGCGTGTCAGACAGCACGTAATTCGTGATGTAATTGAACCCCTCTTTGTAAGTATCGATCATCCATTTAAAGATATAACCGTTTTCATCCGGCGCATGGAACAACCATTTGTTCCAGAATTTAACTTCCATCGTATCGATTGCTTTAGCATTTGGTCCGATCCATTGAATCCGGCCATCTTTTAAATACTTCGCCCTGAAATTCTGGTTCTCGTGTGTATCAACTGCCGAAAATCCCACGATCTTTCTTTTAAGATTTAATGAATCCCAGCGTGCCAGTATCGTTGTCTGTTCATCGAACATTTCGCGTAAAGCCAACGGGCGGTATTTGTTCCCGTTCACGATAAAATTGATGATCATTGGCGACAACGATTCATCTTTCGTATCTGTATGAAAATTGTAGATTTCCATTCCCTGGTAATCGGGATTGGCCCAGTTGTGAGGTTCTTCGGTGTGCGCATAAAAGATGATTCCACCTTTTGAAACAATATTTTTGGCGATTGTATCTTTATCAATTTTCCAGTCGATGATCGTTGAATCAAGCGGCCATGTATCAAATCCTTGCTTTTCGCTGCCAGGTTCAATCAGAACGCCATCATAATTTCCTTTAAATCCCTTTGGAATGGTGTCAATGTTGCCGCGCGGATGGTCGGTCAGGAATATAAAATCGATGCCATCGCTTTTTGCTGCGGAGACAAGGTCTTTTAAAGTTCCTTTGCTGTCGTGCGACAAGTAACTGTGCGCATGGAGCACTCCCCGGTAGGTGTTTAATGTTGTCAGGATAACAGGTTCCTTTCTGAGTTTCTGAAAGGCATTTACCTCTTTTTCAAGCCGGGGATAGGTAACCCAGTGACGCCATACTGCCGGCGAAAAGAGGATGATAAGTGTGATCAGGATTAAACCCAAAATTGTAAGAAGCAGGTATTTAATGATTCGTATTATCATTGGTGTTCTGTTTTCAAGGGTTGAATTACGATATCCGTCATCTTGCGGATTAAATCAACGGTATATTCACCCATGTCGGGGCCAAACCAACCCATCAGCTTCGATTCGTACTCATCCATATAGAAATACCTTCCCGGAATTACATAACCCACATAACTTCCGTTGAAACTTGAGATGTTCGCACTAAAACCTTTTGCTGCAAGGGCATTTTTGATCTGAAGTGCATACTCGCCGCTGAAATCACAAGGTGCTGTAATCCACACCATGTTCCCGATTCTTAATGTCTGCAGATAAGCATTTTCAGGAAGGGGCATTAATTTTTTACTTAGCCAGGTTGAAAGGTTGATCTTTGTAGTGGCCCTTATATGGTATTCCGGTAGTTGCAGCTTTAAGGACAATGTTGAGAAGGTTACCGTGTTACTCAGCATCACTTTTGGCAAATGCACATTCAGACTGTCTGCCAATCCTTCGCCAATCAGTTTTGGTTTGTCAAACCCTTTCCCTTCACCGACCGGACTCTGACTTCCAACAGAACCCGCAAAAAAGAGGGCCAGATCAGCTGAAGTTTGCTCCATTTTCCGTTCCCAGTAACCCGGATAATCGGCACTTATTTGCATATTTTCTGATCCCATCGTTGTTGAATGTGCAGAAAAAGAACCTATTATTGCTTTCTTCCGGCCGGTTTGTTCAACTGTAATAAAACTGAAATCATCGTTCTTTGTACCTGATTCGCCAATAAGCCGGTTCCTTGTGTAATTAGCAGCATTAAAACTTCCGGTTCCTATACTGGCGGGATGAAGATCCGCAATCGCCGAAGTGACGGCCGTTGAGATTTGAAGAACAAGCCATCTCTCTATATTTTTATTCTCACTCCCGGCAAATTGTTCACCAACAAAACCGGGTCCCCAGCCACCCAGGCTTGAGTGGGTATGAGTGGCTGAATAGTAAACCTGATCCCTTCGGATACCTTTTTGTGAAAGGAGATAGGTTACCGAATCAATAATATTGGGTGGCATTATCAGCAAATCAGCGCCCACAAGGACAACGGTTTGCTGATTGACTTTCAGTGCAACGGCCTTGATGAAGATGCTGTCGTGAATACCGGTGGCTGCTTTCCCTTTGCGCGCTCCAAATCCTGCCAACGGTACATTTCTGAATTCTCCTTTAGAAACGTTCTCCACCGAACTATTCAGGTTTGGCGTGATGCTTACCTTTGCAAAACCGGCTTGCAGCGAGTCATTTACGATCACTGTTGATTTTTTCAAACTGTCGAGACGAGCGATTGTGTTTTTGAAATAATCACTATCGAAGTAGGAGGTATGATCTACTGAATTTGTCAGGATAAAAAACAAAACAGTGAGTAGGATAAGAAAGGCACCAACGTAGATTCCAATTTTTTTAATCATTTCTCTTTGTTTTAGTTTCCGGGAAAGAAGTAAGTAAAAGCCAATATAAAAGGTCGTTTTTTTTGCGGTCTTTAGCGCCTTTGCGAGACTTTGTCTTTAGGTTCAAGGAAAGATACTGTTCGCAAAGTAGGAAAATTGATTTATCCATTGCCTCAATTCTAAAAATACGACATTATTTAATTGGCTATACTTACTACAAAAATCGTTGAATTAAATTGATTTGATCTGCGTTTATTTCTTCACCAGTGATAACTTCTTATCTGTTGTGACAAACATCCTTGTACTCTGTGTATAATCATCACCATAAGTGGCTTTGTATTTCAGATCGACATAAAATGCCCTGAATCCCGATTCCGGATATTTAATATCCACCTTGATCTCTGCTTTGTTGGCAGCATTCAGGCTTTTATCAACCCATGTCTCATCCCTGAAATCCTGATCTTTAGAGTCAGCGCTCCACAGGATGGCATCGACTAAAAGGTCGGGAGTAGTCTTGATTTTCAACGTAATGGTTCCATTACTTTCCGAAACTGTGTAATCACAGACCGGGTATTTCCCATTCGTAACCGTTGTTCCTAAAAATGCGCTTAACGTGGCAAAGGCTTTCTTCTTATCTCCCAGGTCATGCGCGGCATTTGGCGTATAGCAAATATGGTTATCACCGGGAATACTGTCGATGTAATTCTTAACGGCATCGGCAGGCCAGTAGGGGTCATTGGTTCCCATAAAGATCATCTTTGGCATTGTCAGCGTTTTCCGGTAAGAGTAGGGATCGATCATCTTTGTAAGATCATTTCCTCCTGGTGTGCCAAGTTGTTGTGCAATCCCCAGTTTGACGTAGTCTTCGATTTCGATGCTGTAGTCTCCCCAGACTACTTTTTGATAATCAATATTAACGGGCATATTCAACACATCAATCACCATAGGACCAATCGCTTTTACGCGCTTGTCATTTGCACCTGTTAACCAAGTTGTCCAACCGCGTTTTGATGCGCCCGAAACTACAAATTGATTCACTTTTCTTTTGATCTCCTTTTTGGAAAATTGCTGCACAACATCCATTCCCCTGATTGCACTTTTTGTCATCGGAAACAACAATGGCCATGTGAAATCATGATCACCTAGGTATTGGTGAAGTGTATAAGATATCAGCGCATCTTCCGTCAGATCGCCATACAAGGGTTGATTGGGAACCTGCCAGACCAACGCAACGATGGTCATATTTGTCTTTGCAACGCCGCTTAAAGAGGTGACTAAATCCTCATCCCATTTATGGGTACTGGGGACGGTATTGTCATTGTGACCACCTGTTATAAATAACAAAGCGTCGTTGTACTTCAGAATATCAGGAACCATGATAAACATTTCGTGCTTCCAGGTAATTCCGCGCCAAATCTGTGAAGTGTACTGAAGACGATATAAAGTAACGCCGTCCCCCTTCTTTTTGTCCTGCACTTCCCATTTAAATGATTTATCGGAATTGTGCAGGTAAGCCTGAAGTGCAGTTTCAGGGGTGATGGGTTTCCTCGGAGCTGCCAATACAATTGCGGCAGCAAAATACAATAGGATGATAAGGGATAAAACTTTCTTCATTTCTAATTAATTAAACCTATTTCTATGCAATTAAGCAGGGATATTCTTAGAATATCTCCTGCTTAATTTGTGTTATTTGTAAATATCTTCAATGGTTACTGTAATTACTGAATCAACCACATTTTTGAGAATTCAGTATCGCCTTTATCCAGCTTGCCAATGGCAGTCTGGTAATTGGTTGCGTTGTTGGCCATTTCCGTTTAGGGATACCTGAAGCGTAACGGGAACGGGTGAAGTCCATTGATTAATTCACCGTTCGTTTCCCAGGCCGGAAGCCGGGTTCTCCGGTGGTCTGCATAAGCTTCAACACCCATCAGGAAATGTCCCAGCCATTTTTGCAATGCGATCTTCGCCAGTTTTTGTGTCTCTGTTCCGGATGCCGGGAACTTGGCGCTGCTGTTATTGAAATAAGTACCAGGGATGGTTACGCCCCATCTGCTTGTAGCCAATGTTACCCCGTTTTTATAATAAGTCTCAGCTCCTGCCGCCGGAATGTAGCCATTTACAGCTGCTTCTGCCAATAAAAACTGTACTTCATCTGACTGTAACATACAAGCCTTCAGAAGTGAATGTGATTTATCGTTGAGAAGTTTACTGAATTTGGAGATTTTATAGTTGAATATAGTGGTTGGGAAGTCCCAGCTTCCATTGGCAGCTAATACGTTTTCGTACATCCCGGCAGTATAGCCTGCATAAAGGGTCAATGAATCTACAATGAAGCTGGCAGCGGCTTTTATTCCTGACTTACTCCGGTCAATATATTCATAGGTTGAACTATAAGTATAACCATTGGGATCTGTTGTGTTGACAACCATCCCATTATCGCCTGCGACATTCGTCCATGGCTTTTCGATTGGCGCTACCCAAACCTTTAGCCTGTCATCGTTCAAAGCTTTCAAACTATCCACCAATGTTTTGCTGGGACGATAAATCATGAAGTTGTCACTGTATCCATCATATGACATTGGCCAGTTATAAGTCCGGTCACCCGGAAGGTAAGCGATGGAAGCATTGTCTGTATTTGCACTCATCAGCGGAAGCGCAGCAACAGCAGCGATTTCAGCCGCTGCGCCGGATAAATTTTTGCCGGCTCTCATCAATAACCGAAGGCGAAGAGAGTTCGCAAATTTGATCCATTTGGTTTTATCCCCGCCATAAAGAATATCATAGGTTTTATCAATGTCTTCAGTACCTGTTGACAGTAATAGCGTCGCATCCTTCAAATCCTGAATCAGGGCCGGATAAATGTCTTTCTGATCATCAAATTTCGGGAAAAGAATTCCATCCTGACCACGTAAACCTTCTGTATAATAGATGTCGCCATACAAGTCGGTTGCAGTTGACCAAAGCAACGATTTAAAGATCAGGAAGATTCCTTCATAACTTTTTAATCCAAGCTTATGCACATCGGCAATAGATGCCTGTACCAATTTGATAGGACCTGTTATGCCATATAAATCACTCTTTGGTCTTGTGAAGCTCTTATGAATATTATCATCGGAACTTCTGTTTCCCTGCATATATTGCACTGTTGCAGAAAGCGTCCTGTTACCGACGCCCCCTTCGTACTGGTAGGCAAAGGCAGTTTGCTGGATGATCGAAGACAGAAGCAGGTTAGGAGTCGCGGACTCTACTGCATCACGCTTTTGTAACAACTCATCCTGTCGAAGCAACTGCTTTTGACATGCTGTTAAAGCGAAGAGTGTCAGGAGTAATATTGATATCTGTTTTTTCATAATTGCAATGTTTTAAGCATTAAAAATCAAACGATACTTTGAAACCATACGAAGCAATGGAAGGCAATGCCTTTCCAACGATTCCCTGATTCTGACCGATCCCTTCGAAAGCGGATTCCGGATCAACGTATTTATCGGCTTTGTTCCACTGGAAGATATTTCTTCCCACAAATCCAATCACAACATTTTCAACTTTCAATCTCGAAGTGATACTGTTCGGTAATGTATAGTCGAAAGTGATCTCTTTCACTTTAAAGTTGGTTGCATCGCGGACCAGTGATTGCGGGAAACTCCAGTATTGGGCTCCTAAGATCAGTCCTGGCAAACCATAGAATGTTTCCAGCGGGTTTGCACCATTCACAATATAATCTGCGTCGTTTGAAGGGTCTCCACCTGGCTTTAACCAAACACCCTGAAAGTAAGAAGCATCGTTAATTGGAACAGGTGTTCCGTACATCGCGTAAGTGGCTACCAAACCTGCCTGTTGAGGGTAGGTCATTTTAGAAGCATCGGGCCAGGGCAATCCACCTGTTTCACCGTCACGTCCGCCAACAGTCCATGGATTTGGTCCGTTGACCTTATCACCGATTGTAAGCAATGAATGACCATCGGTAACTGCACGACGTTCGATGTCGGAGATATATTTACCACCTTTACGAAAACTGCCGACAAACCCCAATCTAAAGTTTTTCCATTTTACAGATGAATGTACTCCCATGATAAAATCGGGATTGTAATTGCCAATTGCCTTACGATCCGCCTCTGCGTTTGAATATTTCCATTCGCCATTATCGTCAAGGACAATCATTCCGGCATATTTACTTGAAGCAGGCATTGTTGTGAATACCTGGTGTGCCCACATCGTTCCGATTGTTTCGCCAACCGCTAACCGAAGGTCAATATTGGGACCATTTCCATAGAAAGTTTGTCCGGTAGGTACGTACTCTTTGGAGAGTTTTGTGATTTTAGATTCAACTTTACTGAAGTTAAAACCAATATCCCAGTTCCAGTCTCTTGAACGTACAGGAACAATATTAAGTGATACTTCGTAGCCGTTTGCTTCGACAGTTCCAATATTGGTTAACATACCTCCGTAGCCAATACCTGGTGAAGTCGGTATTGATCCCTGTTGATTTTCGTGTATTTTCTTATAAACTGTAAATTCAGCTGAAATACGACGATCAAGGAGCGCAAGATCAAAACCACCTTCATATGATGTTGTGACTTCCGCTTTTATATTCGGGTCAACAAGTGTACCGCCGATATTTAAAATTTTGGTATTACCGTAATCAATGGGTGCAAAACTGAATGTATTGTTACTTCGTGGTGTACCGATTCCATGTCCAACCTGTGCAACACCAGCCCTTAATTTAAACAGGTTAATGATTTCAGGAAGTTTGAAAGTAGCAGAAGGTAACCAACTCAATGAAGCTGAAGGATAGAAATGGTGGTTTTTATCTTCTTCAAGGATACCACTCATATCATACCGGCCCGAAAGATCCATGTAGATCTGGCTGGCATAACCAAGTTGCCCGGTTGCATATCCACTTTGCGATTTTCCGATTCCCCATGCATTACTTGCAGTCATTGTTCCCGCAACGGCATTACTCAGTGAATAATCGTTTACCCTCACCAGTTTTTCAGCATTCGCAGCATAACTGTAAGAATTACTATAGGCATAGTTATAACCTGCGGTGGCGCTGGTATTGAATTTACCAATATCTTTATTCCAAACCAGCATCAAATCGTTTTGTACGTTCAGACTGTTCCCTTGATTGACCGAATACTTACCATCCCTTTAATTGCTATCCTCAAAATCCTTGGCTCTTTTGTATTCGTAATTGTCGCCGCTATAGTCAATACCGGTGCGGGCTATGAATTTAAGTGGTTTGATAATCTCAAAATCCAACTGCGCTTTGCCAAAGAAGTTATCTTTCCGGTAAGTGTTGATCTCTGAATAGGCATACATGTATGGATTATTCAGCATAGGTGTACCATCTGGTTTATAATAGGGTGCATTTTGAAGTTGACCTTCAAAACCCTTTTTCCAAACTGTTTGCATCTCTTTAATGGGCTGAAGCGATCCGAGAAATTTCATCGTCAGATCTTCGATCACCTGGCTGTTTGAAGAAGTTTTATTGGGTGTATATTGGCCCATGTAATTACTGTTCACCGAGATCTTTAATTTCCGGGTGATGTTATACTCTGCACTCAGGTTCGTATTGATACGATCTGTCTGGTTATTTGGCATTACACCAATATTGGACATTTTACCCATTGAGAAACGAAATGAACCATCCTTATAATTGCCGGAAACACTCACGTTGTAATTGCGTGTAGCACCGGTCTGCATAAACTGCTGCAAGCGGTTTTCTTTGGTAGCAGCAAAAAGTTTAGTCTCAATTCGTTGCGTGTCCGTATTGTAAGCATCAATTGTAGCTGTGGTGAAATCGGAGAATTTAGCGCCCCAGTCGTAGCCCGATGTATAAATAGAGGAAGCACGAATCCCGTCACCATACAGTTGCTGGGTAGCGAAGAAATTATAAGGCTTATCCCATACCATCGATGTATTAACAGAAACACCAATCCCTTTTTTTCCACCCTTACCCGATTTGGTTGTGATCATGATAACACCATTACCGGCGGCAGATCCATAGAGCGCACCTGCACTGGCACCTTTCAATACGGAAATACTTTCGATGTCTTCAGGATTCAATTGCGAAAGAAGGTTACCAAAGTCTGCGCCATTCCTGCTCTCAACTGCTGTTGTTCCCAACGGAATACCATCGACCACAAAGAGTGGCTGTGCCGACATTGTGGAATTTGAAATATTCAAACTGGTGGCACCACGTATCGTGACAAATACAGAACCGGCCGGGTCGGAGCTTGACTGGGTAAAGTTGACCCCGCTCACACGACCATCCAGTGATTTAATCACATTCGATCCGGCACTTTTGGTTAATTCAGCCCCTTTAACTTCGGAGACGGAATAGGCCAGCGATTTTTTCTCACGAGATATACCAAGTGCAGTTACTACCACTTCATCCACACCAATTACAACAGGAATCATTGAGATATCAATTTTTCGCTGATTTCCGGCAACTACTTCCCTGGTATCCATCCCAATAAAGGAGAAAACTAATGTAGCATTGTTAGGCACGGATAATGAAAATTTTCCATCATTGTCTGTAATGGTTCCTGTAGTGGTCCCTTTCACAACAACACTTACACCCGGCAAAAACTGTCCGGTATCATCCTTTACAGTTCCTGTTACAACATTCTGTGCGAAAAGGTTGTGGGTCATCACAACGAAGAAGCACAGCAACATTGCTTTAAGCAATTTTCTTTTCATCATAAATAATTTTTGTTAGTTCTATTGACTGCTATTTCCAGATATTTATTTTAATTATTAGGTTCTCTTTTACCAGGAAGGGCTAAAACCCTTCCTGGTATAGAAGATTTATGGCACCATTTCAAATATAACTTTCAACGCAAAATTGGGTTTACCAACCTGCCCCGGAGGAGGTATTGCTGAAACAAACAGGCGAGCCACCATTTGCGTATCCGATATCTGGTCGATGATGCATTCGCTGGATGAATCCAGGATGCCCAGGAAGCCTCCGTTGGTAAAGCTCAGCGTCATCACATTCGGATAAGTAACGTCAGAGGCATTTGCCCCGTCGGGTGAAGTGGTAATCGTGAAGTTTTTATTTTCATTGATTTTGAATGTGGCACCTGCAGGAGCCGTGAAAGGTTTGGCATAAGTTAACCCTGAACCTCCTGCATTACCTATATTCGGAATAGCATGTAGCGCACAATAAATATAGCCGGCAAAGATTCCGCCGCCATTTGGATGAATGATTAATGTTCCATCACTCTTAAACTCGAAGGTATCACCATAGACGGCGCTTAATCCGACTGCTGATAGAATACCACCCGGATAGGTTTTATAATTGGGCGAGAAGGTAGCAGTTGCAAAATCTATTATAAAAGCGGGTGCATTCACACTGATCTGCCACTTTCTGGAGGCTGGTGCAGAAGCTTTACCACCTGTCAGGTACTCCAGTTTTGTCTTCGCGGGTATCGTTATTTTATTTGTAACAGTAACCTCACCTCCAGGTCCTTTAATGGTTAATGTGACTGTAAAGTCAACAGGAACTGCCACCTGCGAGTAAGTATGAACCGGTGCTTTTAGCGTATTAATATAGCTGCCATCCCCAAAATCCCATTCATATTTAGTATCGTCAGTCACCACAGCAGCGAAAGTAACTACTCCTCCGTCTATCGTAGCTGTAAAAGAGGCTGTTGGTACAGGCGTATCTTTTTTGCACGACTGAAAGAGCATCATTCCTACACAAAATACAATGTACACGAAATGAAATTGTTTTTTCATAGTTGATTAATTTAGATTTTTAATAAAGACTTTAGTCCGAAGTCAACACTTGCCCGAAATGCTATATAAACAACATTTCTTCCATCAAAGTTTATAAATATAAGAAGTTAATACATGTTAAATTTTGTCTTAATTGCATTAAAAATTAACAGCTAAATCCCTTAATTATAGATATTGATAAAATTGCTGTTAATATTTAATCACAAACTTGTTAAAGATCCATCACATTTTGCAAAACAACTGTTATAAGTGAAGTGTACAGACAGCCGGAGGAAATAAAATAGGTTCCGTTTTTAAGTCCATTCCCCAAGACGCTGATAAACATTGAATACTGATTGGCATCGAAATTCAGCGCTGCGCATTATTGTTTATCTTTGTTAATAAAGTATCAGAAAAAGATGCTATAAATTAGACATTCCTCCTCAGGTATTCCTAATATTGAGTAATAAACACTAACCGAAATTATCATGAAAACGACAACCTTCAAAAGCGCCTTAAAAACCGGAAATGGGTTAAAGCGCGAATTGATCAGAAGTGTTTTTTGGACCGTTTTTCTGACCGTACTGTTTCTTCTTTTTAACGGATCGGTCAATAGATGGCACGATGTATTGATTTCCCTACCATTTTTTATCGTGTTGTACTTTCTGTTTTTTTCAATAGGGAAGGAAGTGGTATCATCCGGAATAAAAAAGTGGATCGGTTCAGATATCCTAAGAATGCTGGTTTTTCCTTTCGTCCTTTTGGTGCTGTATATCATTTATGTGTTGCTGAATCAGCAAAACCCAATTCAGGGTGCGATCGCACTTGTTCCTTACCTGGTTATTTTCCCGTGGCTGCTGTTTTTAGTCCGCCGTTACCGTACCAAAAAGATCGACTGGCTCGATTTTACCATTTTTGTGATCTTCCTGCTCTTTACAAATTTTATCAAGGTTGAACCCTCCGGAAACCTCCCTTTCGCCGGAAAAGATTTCGGATCTGTTTATAAGATAGCCCTTATGCTTATTGCCGTGTATACATTTGGAACGATCAGGGGATTGGATGATATCGGTTTCGTTCCTGTTCTGAACCTTAAATACCTGTGGACGGCGATTTGGGTCTGGTTTGTGTTCTACCTGTTTGTGGTTGTAGTGGGCTACAGCGTCAATTTTATAAAATACATTGGTCATGAGTCGGTTACAAATGAACTTATCGCCAAAATCGGATTGACACTTGTTGTTACTTTCTTAAATACAGCAATTTTCGAGGAGCTCTTTTTCCGGGGAATCCTTCAAAATATGTTGATGAAGCGGATTGGTCAGGCGAAAAGCTGGAAAATATTCTGGCTTTGCGGACTCCTGATCTCTATTCCGTTGGCATTCCTTGTTGGGTATACGTTAAAAGGAGGGATGCAATGGTTCCCGGCTTTAATGGTAATGCTGATTTTCATTGCTGCCGGATTGATTGAGCGGGTGGGCAAGAACAGTTCCGGAGTTTATACGGCGCTGGCGATCACAAGTACCATCTTCGGATTGGTGCATTACCATTCGGGGGCAATTATCTACATTGGGTTTGCATGTGTTGCCGGATGGGCGTATGGCTATACCTATATCAAAACAAAAAATGTCTTTTACAGTGTGATCGTCCACACACTGGTGAATAGTTCGGTGCTTATTTTCGGATTGGAATTTGTAAAATGAAACAACCGTATTACCTTATTGGTATAGATTAGGAGTTCAATAATTTATATGAATTTAAAAATAAGGTAATAAGGTTTTTGATACGGTGGAATTGCCGGCGCTACTAAGGTTGATGAGAAGGGAAAATAAGGTTTTTAAGTCAATAATTCCGTAGAAATAATTCCACCGAAGGTGGATAAATATTAATGACCCCCAATTTTTATTGGGGGGGCGCACAACTACTGAACCGCAACCCGAAACGGGTTGAATAAAATGTTATTCAACAAGGATGTTGACTTTGATGAAAAATATTTGGTGTAAAAAATAATTCAACCCGTACCGGGTTGTTCCCGTGTTATATCCATTTCCCCCAGTTCCGCAAGCTGCACTGGGGGTCATTAACATTCAACTCCGATGGAGTTTTTACACCTCAATATACTTATTTTATGGAGGCTAATAATTTCTGCAAAATTGCGTGCAAAGTGATTTAAAAAAACCTTATTTTTAGAATATTAAACTAATACTTAAGTTGAAAGAACAAAACTAGGTTGTATTTTTTATAACGAAAGCTGTCGCCGTTATACGGCTATAAATTTAAATAGTTGGTCTTCCTGTTTACCAAACTTTCAGTGTGCTGCACCTATATCATTTAATAGCCGCATAGCGGCGAAAGTATGGTAAAAACATATTGAACCAAAAAACTAAAGCCGCGTAGCGGCGACAGAATGTTACCAACATTCATTCATTGAAAATACGACAACAAATAGGACTAATTATTGATATTGAACTCAGGTTAATAACAAACAGTTTATCTTTAAACTTTGATTAAATAATACGACCATCTGTTTTAACCATTACATATGAAAAAGTCATCCAGAACCCGGAAAATAGTCCGCTATTTTTTGATAACCGTTTCGGCTTTAGCATTCCTGTTTTACTTTGGCTTTGAATACCCGTTACGGGGCGTTCCGTTTAATGCGCAAAGGCATGGCAATCCTCCGTTGACTCCCGCATGGGCGCTCGAATGCTGGCTGTGGGAAGATGATTCGAACACCGCTCAGCGGGTTGATACGCTGCTGGAGGGATATGCTAAAAATGATATCCCGGTACGTACCGTTATTTTGGACAGTCCCTGGAGTTTACGGTACAACGACTTTGAGGTGGATACCGTTAACTATCCGAAGCCGAAGGAATGGTTTAAAAAAATGGAGAACAACGGCTACCGGGTGGTGCTATGGATGACAACGATGGTGGATAGTTACAGTAAGGATACCCGCGTTGATAAATCTGATTCCTGGTTTAACGAGGCGAAAGCAAAATGTTACCTGGCAGGAAAAGGGGATCAGATTAAATGGTGGAAAGGGAAGGGAGGCTTTATCGATTATACGAATCCGGAGGCGATGAAGTGGTGGCGCGGGTTGCAAAAAAACGTTTTCAATTATGGTATCGACGGATGGAAGCTCGATGGAACCGCAACACTTTTCTATACACCGATCGGACCGGTTCCTCTTTTTTATAAACCGACTTATGACGGACTGATGACCACACGTACTTACATGGATCATTATTACCGCGATGAATATCAGCATGGTCTTACCCAGAATCCCGAATTTGTAACGATGTCGCGTGCGATCGACAGCTGGCCTCATCCCGAAGGGTTTGCCCCGATCGATGCATCGCCCGTGAACTGGGTGGGAGATCAGAAACATACATGGGAATCGACCGGGAAAATATCGGAAGAAGACAAGCAGAATACAGATCTGGCGATGGATGGGATCGATGGGATCGAACAGGCGATACAGAATATCCTTGCGAGCGCGAACCTCGGTTATAATATCATCGGTTCTGACGTGGCAGGCTTCTCCGGGAAGGAGATTCCACCAAGACTTTACATTCGCTGGACACAATTTTCGACTTTCTGCGGATTGTTTCTGAACGGGGGTCATGGAGAAAGGGCCTTGTGGAAAAGGTCGCAGCAGGAATTCGAAATCATCCGGAAGTTCTCGTGGCTGCACACCGAACTGGTTCCCTATATGTACAAGTATGTGGTGAATGCCCACAACGGCGGCAAGGTGCTTCAGCGCCCGGTGAACGGAAAATACCATTACCTGTTTGGTGACCAGTTTTTAGTAGCGCCCATTTACAAAGACGAACTAAAGAATACGATCACCTTGCCGGCAGGAAAGTGGCGCTATTTCTTCAATGATAAGGAAGTCGTCCAGGGACCGGTTACCTTTGAAAGGGAGTTTCCATTGGATGAATATCCGGTTTATATCCGAGAAGGGGCGATCGTTCCGATGAATATAACGCGCGACTATACCGGAATCGGGGATAAAAGCTCGGAAGGATATTTAACGCTTCTTATTTACCCGGACGGGAACCGTAAATTTACGGTTCATCATCCCGATAAAAGCGGCAGTACATCTGTAAAGGTGGTGGATCGTTCCAAACAAATGACAGTCTCGCTGGAAGGTATTCATAAGTCACATATCCTGAATATTCACCTCTCCGCCAAACCGAAGAAGGTGGAGCTGGATAATGTGGTTCTTTCCGATTCGGTGAATTATCATTTCGATCAGATGCGGAGTAAGCTGATCATCAAAACCGATCGTTATGCGGAGGGGAAATATATCATTTATAAATAGGTGTTGGTTGAATGCCGGGAATCAATGATCGGTAGAAATAATGCGGAAGAGAAGGGCGGTTGTTGCATACAGGGCGAATTCATAATATTGTTTTGTCCGAAGGTGCCCTGTGGGGGCATACTATGAATAACCCCGGGGCGACCATCGGGAGCGTCACCCGGGGTTACAGATGAAGGGTGGAATGGGCGCATCTGCAAATGATCGGCAAAGAAGAAAATAGGCTATGCGCCATATCAGCAGGCATCCGGTAAAAATAAACGGGGAATCAATCAGCTAATAATGAATTCAAGGTAGGTATACGCTTGCAAAGGATTTTGCGAACCCATTCTATCAAACGATGTTCCAGTTGGCGCATAGAAGGTTTGTTCTTCACCGAAACAGGCAGATGCGCCGATACCACACTTCTTATAAATTACAGAACCTCCCAATCGTTCTTAAATTGATTTTTATCCTGTTATAAACTGCATGTTCTTTGATTTATTGAAATGTATGCAGACTATTTTTATAAATTCTATCAATCGTATTTGCCAAATCAAAATCAAGTTGAGTTATACCGTCGGCTTCATGAGTGGTTAAAACGATACTAACTCGACTATATGAATTGCTCCAATCAGGATGATGGTTCAATTTTTCAGCTTCAAGGGCAACAGCAGTCATGAAGGAGAAAGCCTCAACAAAAGTTTTGAACTTAAAATCTCTTTTTATTGCATTTTTTTCAAATGACCATTCTTCTAAATGAAGCGTCAGAAATTTTGCAATTTCTTGTTCTGATAATGCTTTCATAGCCTGTTTTTTTATTCGTTTACTTCACAACAATATTTTCAAATTCTTCCTTTCTCCTGGTACAAAGGGAAGTCAATAGCAATTTGATTTCTATAATTAACAAACGATCAAGAAAATGAGTTTGTTCACATTGCAGGTTAAATGCTTCTTGTCGAGTGAATTACTATTCCGGTCAGAGTTGGGGTATGCTGATCATCAAAACCGATAGTTATGCGGAGGGGAAATATATCATTTATAAATAGGGGTTGGTTGAATGCCAGGAATCAATGATCGGTAAAAATAATGCAGAAGAGAAGGGCGGATGTTGTATCCGGGGCGAATTCATAATATTGTTTTGTCCGAAGATGCCCTGACAGGGCATACTATGAATAACCCCGGGTAAGGAGGAACGACGCAACCCGGGGTGAAAGCGGTGAAAAGAAATGGGCGCATCTGCCTGTTTGGGCGAAGATCGAACCTTCTATGCGCCAACAAGAACATCATTTGATAGAATGGGTTAGCAAAAGCCGCTATAGGCTTGTATCTGCCCGGAATTAATTATTAGTTAATAATTTCCCCTTTGTCTTGATCTGATGTTTGCTGATCCGGCGCAGAGAAAGTTTCATTTTCTGATTAATAGCCAGTTGCGCCGATTCCATCCCTCATTTCTTACCCCGGGTTACGCTCATTGCATTCGCTCACCCGGGGTTATTTAGATTTAGCCCTTTCAGGGCAGGTTAAGTCTTCAAAATCCCCAGCTTTTAATCGCAAGTGCGACCAAAGCTGCCATGTTTTTCGAATCGGTTTTCTGAATCAGGTTGCTGCGGTGTTTCCTGATTGTTTCAAGACTGATCTTCAGCTTGCCGGCAATATCTTTTGAATCCATCCCATTTACAATCAACAGCAGAACTTCTCTTTCACGTTTCGAAAGGGTGGAAAAAATACGCCCGTTTTTGAGCCGGATCAGCTCTTCGGGTGTCGGGACATGCCGGTGACCGGGAAGCGGGAGGTTGGTAACATCGGAGGCACCGATGAGTATTTTTTTAACCGAACCGTCGCTGAATGTTTCCATTACCGTTTTTGAACAGTTGAACCGCCTATAATTGGTTTGTCCATATGGCCTTAAGCGCATCGTGGTGCTTAAAGTCATGTTAGATCCGGCAGGATAAATTGTTTTTAAGCTAAGCCACAGAGCAGCGAGGTCATCCGGATGAACTATCTGCCTGAAAATATTAATTCCCATCCCTCTCAGCTGCGACTGTGATCTGCAAATAAAATCGAGCGCATACTGATTTACTGACGTTGTATGACAGGAGCGCATATCACCCGGAATTGTGAGTTCGTTAATATAATATACAATTGGAAGCGAATAGGCGAGGCCTTTGAGGATCACTAATTTCGGCAGTTTTTCTTCTTCCAGGTAGAATTTATTTTTCATTCTGATATTTATGGTTATTTAGTTAGGTTCTTCAGGAGTAACCCTTTAGGGTTATATATTTTGGATTTTACCGTTGTATATTAGAGTAGGATTTACGGAGATGATAGAATACTGTACGAATGTACATTTAAATTATGATTATTTCGACAAAACGGGTATAGAAAAAATGAAAGTCATAATTGCACAAATTCAACAGATCGCGTTCATTGACAGAAACTGTAAGCATTGTTTTTTATTTTGGAGGGAAACGGATGCATGTTTTAAGTTTTCGGAGTAATAACATGCTGCATTTGGCAAATGCAGCCATGTATTTTCCTTTTGCAGCATTACATTGGATAAATACATCCCTGTAATTTCCTTTTGCAGCATTGCATTGGACAAATACATCCATGTAATTCCTTTTTGCAGCATTACATTGGACAAATACATAGCTGCATTTCCCTTTTGCAGCATTGCATTGGACAAATACATGGCTGCATTTCCCTTTTGCAGCATTGCAATTGCCAAATTACGGGGTGAAACAGACAGAATGTCCTGTTTATGAGCCGAAAGAGCGCCGGAAAGAAGGATTGAAAGCAATGATACCAACTAAAGAAAGCTCCAGCATGTAAAAAGGAAGATCGTGTTCCGGTTAAAACCGTGAATTAACAGGCATCGGCAGAAAGAAGTAAACCCAATCATTGGATGATTAATAGAATAGACTAAAAGAAAAAAAATTGTAAAATTTTAAAATGAAAAAATTATGAAAAAAATTAGTGTAATTTTTGATTTTATTCGGATTCCGATTCTCAGTAAAGTGGGGAGAGGAAAAGGTGTGATCGATGGTATGAGGGGAAACCCCAGGTTTCCAACGCCTGATGTCGCATTGGCTGATCTGGAAGAGGCTACCGGACAGTTGGAACGCACCCATGTGGCCGCTTCGGGTGGAGGTAAGACAAACAAAGCGCTGATGCACCAGGCAGAAAAGGCATGGGACAAAATGATGCGAGATCAGGCTATGTATGTCGACCGGATTGCACAGGGAGACAATGCAGTTATTCTGAGTTCCGGTTTTAGTATTTCGAAAACACCGGCTCCCGCAAAACGGCCTGAATTTGGTGTTGTGTTAGGCGAAAAACCGGGGTCGGTTATTTTACACTGCAAAGCGATCAAGGGAGCATATGCCTATGTTTGGCAGAAGTGTAAGGTTACATTGGCCGAAACAGAGGCAGACTGGACCTATGCCAAAGCAACAGGTAGAGCAACTGCAGTGCTTGAAGACCTGACACCGGTCACGAAGTATTGGTTTCGTGTGGCGGCAGTATTGGCAGAAGGTACTGCAGCCTATTGCGAACCGATTTCGATCGTTATCGGGTGAGCAATAAAGAAAATCCGGTGATTGGGTAAAATAGTACCGTTGAATGATTAGGGCATTCGAACGGCGGGTTTGATGGATGATGAGGGTTGCAGGGACAGGGCGTTGCTTTGTCCCTGCTTTTTTTGGGGGAAGGGATTAATTCTAATGGATTAGGATAAATATATCGAACGCAAAATCCTTTCTGATGAATAGAAGTGTATATTGTTTAGTGACTTGGCAAATTCAGATATAGCATGATTTAAGATATTTGAAAATTAGATGAAGTAGATAAGAAAATAATCTCTATTGGAATTTGCAATCAGATTTCATTATTTCGATATCAGATGGTTTTATTTTATATGGAGGGTGAGGCATTAAAGATATTTCACGAGCTCTTTGCCTAATTTCAAAATCAAAATATAAACTCCATTGTTGGTAGTTTTCAACTTTAGGACCTAAGAATATTTTCTTAACAAAAGGAAGTATTTCATTATATGATTCAATATAAAATCTTTTTCTTGGAGCATTAAATTCTGTGTTTGTCATAAATTTAATCAATTCACTATCGCGAGGCATATATGTAATAACACGAACCTCATGCTCATAATTATAATCAGAAGATTTAAACAAATAACTGATTGTGGACAATTGTTTAAATATTGAATTTTCAATATCTTTATAAAAATCATCAATTGGTTGATAATTATCCCTCAGCTCAATGAACAGTATTAACTGTTCCTTTAATGATTCAATTGCAGGCGCAATTTTTTCTTTCGGATCATTCGTTACTTTTTTCTCATGTTTAAGATTCTTTAAATATATCACATTCAATAACTCTTCAGATATTTCAACTTTTGCAAATTCATCTTTTTTGCTTGTTTTTATCTTAAAAAAATCGCTGCTTAAAACTACACTACAGCCGGATGCTTCTTTGCCATTTTCATCTTTCCCGTAAGTACGCCACATTACCAATTCATCTTCATGTGAAATTTCTCCGTCATTTTCTTCAGCTGGAAGAAATGAGCCAAGGTAAACACTAGTTTCAGTTCTTTTTTCTCCGTTAAGATAGGCTGCTCTAATTTTTTCATCATTTAAATAATTGAAAAATGCTTTACCTTCCATTGGATCATTCATATAAATAGCATTGCTGTAATGCATCTTTGATCCTGGGCCGGTTACATAGATGTCAGCAACAAATACTTTTGTGTAATGTACAACTGTTTTTACTTCAGATTTCGATAGTTCTCTTATCTTATTAATCAGTAATTCAATCTCTTTCTCAATTTTTGATTTTTCATCCTTATCTTTGGGATCTGCTTTACTGTTTTCAAGCGTAATTCTTTCTTGCTGTTTTTCTTTGGCTAATTTTATGTCTTTTTCTAAATAATCGAATTCCTTATTATGTAATATAGCTTTTTGAAAATCATCTATAGCTTTTTGAAAATTACCTACTGCATAAAAGGCTTTTCCCCTGCTAAGATATGAAATTGCAATATTAGGGTCCAATTCAATAGCCAAATCATAATCAGCAATTGCCATATCGAATTGTTTTTTTTCAGCAAAAAATATACCTCTGTCATAATAATAAGAAGGTTCATCACCTTCCAACTCAATTGCTTTATCAAAGTCGACAATAGCCTTATCATATTCCTTTAAATACATGAATGAATAACCACGGGCAGCATATGCATATGCAAAATCCTTTTCTAATTCAATGGCCCTATTAAAATTGGCAATTGCTTCATCATATTTTCCTTTAAAATGCAATGAATAACCCTTGCTAACATAAAAGCGAGCATAGTCACTTTTTAACTCAATTGCTTTATTAAAATCGGAAATAGCCCTATCATAATCATTGGATGCATACCATACTCCCCCTCTTTGATAATAGCCAAATGAGTTATTCGGATCGGCAATAATGGCCTTTTCTGCATGTTCCAATGCCTTTTCATATTGTTTTAGTCTGTTATGTGCCCAAGCTCGCCAAGCATATAGGTATGCATTATTGTGTTTAATTAATATTTCATCAGGTAATAAATCAATAATTTTCTTATATTCTTTTTTTTCGAAAAGCGCATCTGCCTGTTTAATAAGTTCATTTACTTCATTCATAAAGAGAGAATGTTAATAGTTGAGAATTAATCAATTTTTTTATTCCATAGACGCATTACTAGCTTAAATAATGCATTTAAATTAAATCCTAATCCAAAAAAATTCGGTTTAATATCTATTATATCTTCGTTTAGCTTAGTACTATTCTTTGATTCTTTGACCAAATTAGTTTCTAATTGATTAAATCTTTCAATTAATTTTTCATAGTTAGGCTTAGTCGAAAATCTTTTTATAAATTTTATTAATTGATCGTTAGTTGGTGATAATCCAATAGATGACAAGAGATTCATCCCTTTACTTTGAAATTCTTGTCCCCATTTATTTTCAAATTCTTAAGACAAGCATAAGTCCCAAAGTGCGTTTTTTATATTGATAGAAAAATTGGATAATTCATCAACATCAGGTGGAGTTAAAAGATATTCTAAGAAATAGTTTCTATTAAATGGTTTTTTTATTTCAGTTAGTATTCTAATTATCTCATGTGAGTAGAATCTCAACTCGTCTTTGTTGTTAATGTCTTTTTTCGTAAACCAAAAGACATCTTCAATATTCTTGTTATTAACGTCATCTAAAATCATTTCAAAGGATTCTTCTTGATGTAATTGAAATCCATTGTGATCGATAGTTGAATAGGGTGTTACAACCTTTATGATCGAATTTTTGAATAAATATATTCTTATTCCTTTCGAGCGATAAATGTAACTCATTCTTCCAAATGCAGCTGCAGCTATTCCTTCAAAAAGAATTACTCCTTCTTCATCAAAATAATCAATCTTGCTTTCATTTTGAATGCCAAAATTGGTTTCAATATCTTTTGCTAACCCAATTATTGATCCACAATCATTTTCTATTTTTTCGAATCTATCCATTGAAACATAAATTCGTTCTGGGATTTGATAGAAGACTTCGTTTGATTGCAATATGAGATTTATTGCAGTCTTAAACGAAGCAGTTATTGACTCAATTAATTTATCACTTTTTTCACCAAGTTCAAGTATTCCAGTAATTAATATTGTTTCAATGTCTTTTGTCATGTATTTTATAATTTAAAAGTAATGTATTATGATGATATTTAATATGTATAACCTAAGTGTTTGTTTTTATCGCTGACAAAATAATTAAAGCTAATAACAATAAATCAAACCGATTCCAATAGATTTTAAGATTTTGATCATTAATGATGATGACCATAAAGTTTATTTTTTAGACTAGCGTATAATAACAAACATAACAGTCATTCAAATTAAAGTTTGTTACAACCGTTGATTTTAGATCGCTAAATCTTATGAAGTAAAGGTGAGCAATAAAAATGAATTAGCATGGAATAATTAATTTTATTTGTTGATAATTTTATAATAGTCGTGCGTTATGCCACAAGTGTAGTTGTTTTACGAACAGGTGTAAAATAAAATTATGAAAATTGGATGTTATTAGGGAGTTTTGAGGGTTGCCAGGGTGGGAATGTATTCGTAAGGGCCATCGGCCCGACCGATTTTGTAGCAACGGATTTTAATCCGTTGTGAAGAAACCCGGTATTAAGAGGAAGTGCCGTAGGTACGGTCCATTTATTTTTTATATGCACCGTACCTAAGGCACTCCCTATCAGTTTGAGTTCATCTTCACCGGATTAAAATCCGGCGTTATACTATCGTCCGGGGCTGCGCCTCTTAAAGGATGCAACTCCTTTTTAAATTTCTGTTACAATCGAATCGTCTTCTGATGCCACGATCTATTTGTCGTTACAAACGAGGAGGAGCACAGTTAAAAACCTGACTACGATTGTCTGTCAATTTTGCTTGTTGTTGTATTCGTGCCTGATTGATACAATTAAGGCGGAAATTGTAAAAATCATTCCTATTATTACAAGATATGAACCCCTGTTTTTGGACCATGTCAAATTGCTGTAATCTATAATTGTCAATTCTCCTATGATGACAATAGTTGCAACGATAATAAATCCAACGCTCAATTTCTTCATTCCTATATATTAGTATTAAGTTGCTGTATATCTTTTGGATCGAAGTGCAGATTTCTGTAAATTCCAGGTACCCGTGACTGAGCGGAAAGATACACATCGAAAACCATTGTTGCCGGATTTGCGGGTAGCTGATGTTATGCGCCAGGCGCTTTATTTTTCAAAGTCAAGATTAACAGGCTCCTTTTTAGAAGCAGCGTATGTTGAAGATTTTGTTTCCATTTCTATTCCTGTTGTTAGAATATCGGGAGTCACAATTTCAAAGTTCAGGTTGTCAAACCAAATTTGTCCTGTTCCACCAAGCAATGCACCAAAAGCTATGTTTGAAGCATTGTAAGGAACATCCAGAACGATTTCATATTTTGTCCAGTCAGTTGTTCCTTTAACAGACATATCTTTTTTCCCATCGTGCATGTTATCAAATACAACAGCTTTAATGGGAGTTTTTGTGTCAATTCTTAACCAGAGTCCTGCCCAGCTGGAAACATCTTTTGTTTTGAGCATACCTGTCAACCGAATTCTCTTGCCAATATATTTGTCGGGCGAAAAATTTTGCATTAATGTTCCAAAGCCTTCAATCGTGTTTTCATTTGATTTAATTGTACCTGAGTTCTTACTATTCTGTCCGGCACTCCTGTCAATCCCCATTTCATAGCTTTGGGGTTTGCTACCTGCACTGAACCATCCGGTCGGTAAGTCAAATGATAACAAAGCCAATGTTGTCCCAATGATTAAAATACCTTTCAAAAAATTGGTTGTCATGTTTTTAGATATAAATTGTCTGTAAATATTGAATTTATGCTTGTAATAAGTCCGATTAAATCTGTCCTATTCAGTTGTTTTTAGGCGTATAGGTCTGCTTTTGATCTAATTTTTAAATAAATAATCCATCATCGCAAACGCATATCACCTTCGAATTTAGGATCGTTGCACATACTTGTTCCCGATCGCTAAATATTATGAAGTAAAGGTGAGCAATAAAAATGAATTAGTATGGAATAATTAATTTTATTTGTTGATAATTTTATAATAATCGTGCGTTATGCCACAAACGTAGTTGTTTTACGAACAGGTGTAAAATAAAATTATGAAAATTCGATGTTATTAGGGAGTTTTGCGGGTTGCTGTGGTAAGGAAAGGGATCATAAGTGCCCATGGAGTTGCATTTCAATTACTAATTTCCTGTCAAGCCGAAAAGCAGCCTGAGCGGAAAGATACACACCGAAAACCATTGCTGCCGCATTTGCAGGTAGCTGATGTTTTTTTTAGTTTTTTTTAGTTTTCAATATTTTAGGATTAAATTACTTAATAAGAATATAGTTTCGGTAAGGTCTTGGTTCTTGCGGCATACAAGTCAAAACCTCCTTTCCCTCCTGGTTTGTTCGATGAAAAAATCAACATTGTATCATCAAATTCAAAAAATGGAACAATAATCGGACGATATTCGTCATATTCTGAATTAATTTTATCCCCCAAATTTTGTGGCTGAGACCATTTTCCATTCAAATACTGTGAGAAATATAAATCAAATCCGCCATAACCTCCCTCTCTATCTGATGTGAAGACCATTATATTCCCTAACACAAATGGACATTTGTCATTAAAATCACTTGACAAAGCACTCACTTTTATAATTTCTTGGGTGATGGCACTTTGATAATTGGGATTAATTGCCTCTTCCTTGAAAGTTGATTCATAAATATTAAATATTCCCATTTCTCTGTTACTACAGAATACAAGACTTTTGTTACCGTTAAATATGCAAGGGTACATGTCATCATACTCGGAATTAATAGAAACAAAAGATTTTGGCTCGTTAATTATTTCTTTTGCATTATAAGTGCCAAAATCCAATTTCTTTGATGAAGCATACTTTATGTCAAAGTCGCCTGATTCATTATTTGCATAGAAAAAATATTCAAAAGCTTCATCTCCAAAAAAATAAAATGGTCCAAATTCATCAAAGTCACTATTGATAGTTTCTAAAACTTTATCAGCGTATTTATTATTGCTGTTCATGTCACTAACAAATGAGATATTTAAAATATCATCTTTTGGGTGATAAGAAATGTCCATGCTTTTATGGATGATATCAAAATTGTTTCCTGAACTATTTCTATTTGTAGAAAAATAAATTCCATGTCTGAATCCCGGATATGGTAGATTCGAGTTATAATCATCAAAAGTAGAGTTAATATTTTCCAGATTTACAGGCAATTCAGTTACAATTGTCTCGTAAGTAAAATCATCATCGTTGTTGGATATTTTAATACAACTTGTCAATGTTATTATGAAAGCCAAAAGCAAAATTTTTAATGTCTTCATGGTTATTTGGTTTCTAACATAGGTTTTCTTTATTGATAGTTTTTTTATGGTTAAGGTTGCTTTCATTTAAAATTAAACACAACGGTTGGCTATACCGCGTGTTGTGCTTTCGTTCTTTCTCATTTAAGCCATTTTTTTCTTTTGAAGTAAATAAAAGGTAATAGTGCTGATAGTATCATTAAAATTATCACTATCGGATAACCATAAGAGGATTTAAGCTCTGGCATTTTTTCAAAATTCATCCCATAAACACCGGCGATAAAGGTCGGTAGCGAAATACATACAGTAACAACCGTTAGCATTTTAAAAATATGATTTTGCTCTAAATCTATTTTGTTCGATACATTTTCTTTTAAGTCATCCAATCGGTCAAAATTAAATTGAATATAATCGGAAACAGCCGAAAGGTCATTCAATTCAACTTGGATACTTTCTTTTATTCCTGTTTTATGCTCCCAATTACTTTTCATATATAAGGTGAAGACCCTTGAAGCTTCTAATAATGCTTCTTTAATTAATAAATTGCTGAAGTTGTGCTTTGTGATTACATCTAACTCTTCATTAGAAAATTCTTTGTCAATTAAAATTCTGTTCGCAAGCACCTTAATTTTCTTTGTTAAGCTTTCGGTAATATCTGCAAAGTAGTCTGAAATAAATTCAAACTGGAACATAAAAATGCTTTTAGTATTTGATATTTTTTGTATTGATTTTACCTTGTTAGAATATGTTTCATTAAAAAAATCGTCAAGTTCCGTACTTGAAAATAGGAATAATCCATCATTGGTAACTATAATAAAAACAGGTTCTTCAACCATTTTTTTGTCTTTATTAATATAAGGGATGGAAAAATGAAATGACGCTTGATTGTCATTCTCTAAAAAGTGTGAACTAATCTCAATATCTTCAAAATGTTTCATTATTGTGAAATCGAGACCGTACTTTTCTGTAAGCCAATTTAATTCAGAACTTGAATAATTAATAAATTGCATTAAGTGAAAATCCAAATCTGCAACTGGGATTTCACTTGTGTTTTTCATTTTTAAAAGCTCTCTATTTTTCAGTAATATTTCTATCATAGTATCTCTATTTGAATGAAGCACAACGTTCCGCAGCTACACGCAGGCAGGGTTTTTATCACTAAACTATTTACGTATCAATATTTTACTTTTTTCTTCTTTCTTATCCAGCGAGCACCGAAACCCCGCTTGCGGGTAGGTGCTGTTAACTGCCGTTTTTGGTTTTTCGACTTCATTCAACACGCTCTGTTTTCCTCTGTCGATTTTTATTCAACTAATTTACTCTCCGTTATTTTGGGAACTCTAAATAATAATATCATTGCCCAAGCCTGTATAACTGTCTGAGCGATAGGTACAATAAATACGATGGGATTTTGTGTCTGATTACTCAGAATAAGCATGATTAAAATTAAACCAAATATTGTCGACAATAAAAACAAATATTTGACACCCCATGCGTATCCTCGTCTGACAAGTAAGCCAAGTACACAAATGCATAATAGACCAAAGATTTCCGCCAAAATTTTTGCTCCATTTGATAAATTGTCCCTTGAAAAGAAAAAATTAATTATCCCAAGTCCAACTGTCGCAAATATTAGATTAGAAGCTTTAATGAAATTTGAATGTACTTGCTCTTTCATAGTTCTTTATTCATTAGATGGTTATTTATTCTGTCCAATTATTGCGTCACTGTCGATGTGCCGTTTTTAAATGGCAGTTAACTCGTATATATGTCTGATTTAATCAGTCCTATTCAGCTGTTTTAGGAGTATAGGTCTGCTTTTGATTTAATTTTTTTAATGAACGCCCCATCATCGCAAACACAAATCACTTTCGAATTTAGGATTGTTGCACTTATTTGTTTCCGATCGCTAAATATTATGAAGTAAAGGTGAGTAATAAAAATGAATTAACATGGAATAATTTATTTTATTTATTGACTAATTTAGAGAAGTTGGATTTTGTTTCACAGCTGTACTTGTTTTGCTAACAGGTGTAAAATAAAATGATGAAAATTGGATGTAATTCGGGCGTTTTGCGGGTTGTTGTGGTGGGGAAGTGGCCGTAAGGGCCATCGGTCCGATCGATTTTATAGCAACGGATTTTAGTCTTTTTTCTTTGTGAAAACTTAGTGACTTTGTGTCTTAGTGGCTATATTTTATTGCCTCAAAGTCACTCAACCATAAAGAAACGTGAAGGAGATGGCTCCTCCTGTTTTCAACCAGCTCTTTGTACATCCTTTTGATATATCCAGTATCAAAATAACATTGATCGCCTTTTCTTTTAACCTTATTTTATAGGGTTACCTTAGTAGAAAATCCACCCACTCAGCCCTCAACCTTATTACCTTATTTGGGGTTGATCGTCTTCTTGGTTTATTGACTACGCCGATCTTCGATTTATCTTTTTTTGCTGTGCCATATCCGTAACATTAATAAGCTAGTAAGGTTAGGATCTATTATTTATTTCATTTCTACTTAGGTTTTTTTCTATAAAATTAGGTTTTTTAAGACATCGAATTTGGGATATTCCTATTTGAGGTTTCATATTGATCGTTACAAACCACTGTCAGCTAACCTGATCCAAACGACAGCTCCTCCATCCACAGCTAACGGCAACGAAATTGTATCTGTGTCTGTCACAACCTTCTCTTCCTTCATCAGAAGATTCGGATGTATATGCGCATCATCTGCATCACGATAGATGGTGGCGGTATACTTTCCTTTTCCCAGAAAATTGAGATTCAATTTCAAAGTCCGGGCCTCACTATTATTCAGGGAACCAACAAACCAGGCGCCGTCTTTTTTTCGGGCTACAGTGATGTATTCATTGACCGATGCATTGAGAACTTTTGTTTCATCCCAGACGGTAGGTACCTTTTGAAGAAATTCGAATCCCGGCTGTCCTTCATAAGATTCAGGCGTATCACAAATCATACTTAAGTAACTTTCCAAAACCACATACATTGCCATCATGTGACAGCGCGTGCTTGTAACCATCGGATGTGTGAAATGTACCTTGAATTGCGAGCGTGGCACTGCCCGAAATCCCCCTAAATGGTAATCTGTTGGCCCGGCCAGTAAACGAGAGAAAGGCATCGTAATATCGTGATCGGCGTTAATAATTGAATCCCACTTATAAACCTCATAATTAAGCGTGCCTTCACGTGTAAATTCATTGGGATAGGTCCGGTGCAGTCCGGAAGGTTTGCATGAACCGTGAAACTGAATAAACAAATGATGTTTGGCTGCTTTCGACAGAATCTCTTCCTGAATGTTGATCATTTCCTGATCATCACGATCCATAAAATCTACCATCATTCCCGAAATGCCCCAGTTTTCAAACTGCGCCAATGCTTCATCCAGCTTTGCATACAATGCTTTCCAGTTTGTCCAAAGATGAATGCCAACTCCCTTGGTCTTTGCATAGTTGCAAATGGCTTTCATGTCGAGTGGTTTTATCGACCGGGTAATATCTGCATTTGGTCCCGGCGTACTAAAATCGAAACCATCGTCGACATACCACGGTTGCTCGGCATAACCGTAAATAGAATGGTATTGAATATGATTGGCGGCTGCAAAATCGATATAATATTTATTGGTCAGAAAATTATTGCCGGGCGAAAAGGTTGTGTCGGGTACCATATTCCCATTCCACCAGGTAAAAGTTGTTTTTCCAGGTTTAAGCCATGAAGTATCGCCAATTTTGCACGGTTCGTTCAGGTTGGTTAATATATTCGATTCAATTAAAGCCCCAACACGGTCACTAATCATAAATACCCGCCACGGAGAATGGTGCGGCAAAGAAGCAACCACTTTAATTTGTTCTTGTCCTATTTTTGGTGATAACTTTCCTTGCAACATTCCATTTTCTTTCCACAAATACATTCCGGCATAATCCCGCACACTCGCTTCGGTGATTGCCATGAAAATACTATTTGGATATTCAAACAAAGTCGGCATATCCATCAGTTGTTTTTCAGTCAATTGTTTGTAATCGCTGTAAGTATGCAAGCCTTCGTGGGAGGTCTGATAGGAAGGTAAAAAAAGTGTCAGCACCTTCGGGTTCCCAATAATATTAAATGAAGTTCCTTCCTCGTACAACGTGAAACTCTTTTCATTCTTTTGCAAAGGAAATTCATATCGAAAGGCTACACCATCATCAAAAACCCGGATCGCCAGGTTTATTTTCCGAAAGGGATGTATCTTTTCCTCCAATGGAATGATGGTTTCGTTAAAATGACTTATAACTGTTTTGGCTTTACCAACAACGAGATTGTAGGTTTCGTTCAGAACCTGCGAGGTGGGGTTGTTGATTTTTAATTTATCACCGAATGATCCGTCCGCAAATTCCAGGCTTAAAGGGGAATGATCAATTAATACCTGGTTATTGAAAATGATGGAATACTCCGGTGATTGATGAACCAGTTTTAGTTCAAACCGGATCCTTTTATCCGGGGAAGTTACACGAATACTTTTCTGTGCCAATGAAAAATGGAGCGTAAAAACAACAAATGTAAGGGTTAATAAAAATCGCAACTTCATAGTTTGTATTTTTAAGTTTTCATCACCCGTAAAATAATACGGAACCTCAGAACTTTGGTTAAGGATGCGATTTACACATTTATCAGCTTGAACCGGTACCGGGAATAAAGGTTTTTTCTTGACATTCTATTTATCTTTCCCATTCGGAAACTTTATTAACCTGATCTGCTTCGTCAATATTTAAATTTCCTGTCAACAAAGCAATGAAAACTGATTTGCGAGTTAGCTTGCTGTTATTAGTTGTTGTTCTTTTTTCTGAGACTCCTGCTTGTGGTTTTGAGTTTGTAACTCCTTTTTAAATTTCTATTTCAATCGAATCATCTTCTGATGACCGTCTGTATTTGTCGTTACAAACGACTGACAACTAACCCCTCGTTACAAACGAGTGGGAGAACAGTTAAAAACCTAACTGCGATTATCTGTCAATTTTTCTTGTTGTTTTTTTCGTGTCTGATTGAAAAAATTAAGGCGGAAATTGCACAAATCATTCCTGCTATTACAAGATATGAACTCAGATTTTTGGACCATGTCAAATTGCTATAATCTATAATTGTCAATTCTCCTAAGATGACAATAGTTGCAGCGATAATAAATACAACGCTCAATTTTTTCATATCTGTTTCTATTTTGTTCTCTATTTATCGAATCGTGTATCACCTAAATAATGAATGCTACAGCGTTCCGCAAATATACGCAGGACGGGATTTAAATAATGAACTTCCTGTGAAGTATTGCTTTTCAATTTATTCATTTCCTGTCAACGAAGCAATGAAACCCGGTTTGCCTTGTATTTTGCCGTTGTGTGTAGATTTTAATTTTTCATTTAATACTCGAATCCCTAGCGTGAAGATAGTAATGGAAATCAATATTATAAAAATATATATCACCTTATTTTCGTCAAAATAATTAGACAATTTGTCATTAGGGTCATAAACAATTATTAAAAAAGCTGTCAGATTATTTATCGAATGAATCACAATACAAGGAATGATAGATTTTGTCCGACAATAAATCCAACCCAAATACAATCCTCCTATAAAAGCAGGTACAAACTGCCAAGGATTTAAATGGAATAACCCAAATAAAAATGCTGAAAGAAGTATTGCTTTTCGAGGATTATAGAATTTCAGAAATCCATCCAGAATTACGCCACGCAGAATCAGTTCTTCTAAAATTGGAGCCATAATCACAACAGTAATGAAAGAAAAAATATCTTCTGAAACGAATTTTGACATTATCTCATTAAACCAGTCAGGTACTGGCAGTAAATAATCAATCGGGCCTGTAAATATAATAATCAACAATAGAAAGGCTATCAATGACAGAAGTATCGGAATACTTATTTTTTCTTGTTTTATTAAATAATCATCCTGGTTTGCAATCTTTCTCCTTTTCAAATACCTTACCGAAGCTATAATTATCGGAATGGAATACATAATCAAATTAACGAATGAATCGCTCAATTTTAAAATATGCTCATTGAGTAACTCCAAAGGTATTCCAATCAAAACTGTCAAAACAATTATGAAGCCTAAAATCTTAAACGCCTGGCTGATCGATGGATATTTATTCATAAGCAATGTCGCACTTTAATTTACACATAACTTTCCGCAGCTATACGCAGGGCGGGATTTTACCGATGAACTTTCCACGAAACGCTGCACTGTGAGTGTACGCTTATATGTCACTAAAGTTCCGAAAGCTAACTTGTCATTGGTAGGCCTTTGCAAAAGAGGAGGGTACGAGGCGATGCTTGCTTATTAAGAAAAAAATTGCGACACATCTTAATGTACCGCGGTATAAGAGAACCGCACCACGTTGTTTTGAGGGGATCTTTCTGGGATGGTTACATTACAGGGCAGTCCATTCGATTTGGCTGCCTTTTTTTTCGTTTGAATTAGTTATTCAATATTAGTTTCATCATTATATCAGTCTGTTCATCATTACCCAACTTGAAAACGTGTTTATCAAATTCAACGAAACCATTTTTCTTGTAAAAGTTTATTGCTCTTGGATTTCCTTCAAAAACGCCTAACCAAATATAATCGGCTTTTTTCTGTTTTGCTATTTGGATTGCTCTGTTGTAAAGTAATTGACCTACATTTTTTCCATGAAATTCTCTTAATATATAAATACGTTCAATTTCCAATGCTTTGTCATCTTGTAATTCTGTCTGCGATTGTCCAACATTTAATTTTAAGTAGCCAATTACGTTGTTGTCAAGTGTCGCAAAGTAAAATTCAGAGTTTTTATCGTTGAGTTCGGTAGTTAGTTTTTCAATTGAAAACCTTTCTTCTAAATATTTAGTCATATTCTCTACCGTGTTTCCTGCTGAGAATGTTTCAAAAAAAGTTTGTCTGCCAATTTTTTGTAATTGGTCAATGTTATTTTGCGTTACTTTTTTTATATGAATGATTGTCATTTTCAATTTACTGTTTCGTTC
>Ga0209386_1000178_pt1 | contig 32869 bp, 34 predicted proteins | sample NGEPertwo_FD_184510 | JGI IMG/M metagenome (GOLD analysis project Ga0209386, IMG submission 184510) | Arctic peat soil microbial communities from the Barrow Environmental Observatory site, Barrow, Alaska, USA - NGEE Permafrost154B-two... | ecosystem: Environmental > Terrestrial > Soil > Wetlands...
TACGATTACCATAACGATAAGCCATAATAGATTTTCCTTTCTTGGTTGATTATTATGCTAATATTATAGCATAATAATCAGTTGAAAGTCTTGTAAAATAAGGGTTTTATTTGATTTTTATTAATATCTTTTAATTCGTTAATTGTACGCAAAAGAGGCAATTGTGACACAGCCTCCTGCGCGGGAATGACATAAGTGATAGGGGGTTCGGAGAATTTTATATTTTTTTTCAATTTTACAACGTCCTATAATATATCTTATGTAAAGTAGACAAAATTTTTATTTATTATCAGGTTGTTTGAGATAAGGTATTGCAAAAAGAAGGTTTTCTTCGCTCTATCATAATGTTCTAATAACATTCAGCAGGTTAAATGAAAAGCAGCGATTACATTATTTGTTTTATAAAGTTTATTATATTCAGTACATGCCTCTCCGGTTTTTTTTACTATTACTTGTTTGATACCAGATGATTTTATATTTTCTATTAACTTTTGTGGCACTTTCATTAAACCATAACATCCAGTTCCAATAATTAAGATATCAGGTTTTTTGTCTATTATTTCCTTTATATCATCAATGCAGAGATTATGCCCTACTTTTCTCCACCAACTATCATAGATATAATCTTTGAAAATAATAAGATCCGAACTATATTTTTTCCCATTGATTATAATTTCTCCAAATTTATAAGATTCTATCATATTACTGTTCCTCAACACATTTATTAATAAGTATTTTTTTTAAAAATCTATAATTTAATTGTGCAGAAATATCATTTTTTCGTAGAAGTTCGATTCATCGAATCCACATTGAAAACAGGTCGGATAAATTCGACCCCTACTTCTACGGGCAGACACAAGGTCTGCCCGTACATCTTTTAATATTTACGATATATGTTATTTTCTGATGATTATAGAGGCATAACCAACTACCTGGTCATACATTCCCGTAATATCTCCAGAAGTAGCGTATTTTAGCAGCTCGGCCTTTTTTGCACCTAATTTTTCGCAGATATTGAGCATTACAGTAATTGGACCAGGACCACACATACTTAAATTTTGTTGATAAATCATATCGTATAGTCTTTTAGGATCAAAATTAAGGATGGCATTTATTGCCTGTTTATCCATTTTTTTTGCATATTCTTGCGGCTCGTAATGGGTAAAATCTGAGCTAGCAACTATTAAAACGTCTTTATCGGCTACAGAAGAACAAATAGATTGGGCAATTTCGATATCTGTATTGATATCTTGACGAGTCATGCAAATTGGTAAAAATTTAATGTTTTTTCCAAAAATATACTGGATAAAAGGTAATTGGACTTCTATGGAATGCTCAAATTGATGGGATTTTTTATCATTTTTAATTATTTTAGAGTTTCTTAAAATGCTTTCTGCAATATCAGTATCTATTTTCAATTCCCCTAAAGGTGTTTCCCACTTTCCTTCCGCCATAATAGAAATATCTTCACCAAAGCCACGATGATTGGGGCCTAATATAATGATGGTATCGGGCTTACCATCTAAAGCAATTTTGTAAAATCCGTTAGCTGCAACAGGACCTGAATACATATAACCTGCATGTGGGCTAATTAATCCAATAATATTATTTTTTCTTTCGGGGTTTACCAGAGGAATTTCTCCTGGTCCTATTTTATGCAAAAAACAATTCTCAATCTGTCTATTTAAAGATTTTAAATCACCAGCGTAAAAACTACCCGCAACGGCGGGTTTTCTTATTTCCAGTTTTTTCATAAGATCCCCTCCCCTATTTCTCTATATAAAGGACTTTTACTATTTAAATATCAGTACCTATTTCTTTTGGAATGTCGGCTATCTTTTGTCTTCTTTCTTATTTTCGGTAACAATATTATAAAAAATATTAATATGATTATTAGTAAAAAAGCTATTCTAAAATAAGTTGAATAAAATAAATATTTAGAATAAGATAAATAATATCTTTTTTTAGCTGAAGGATAATTGGGATTTAAATCCAAGACTTCCTTAAATTTTTTGGATGCATCTTTAAAGAACAAATTATTTTCATAATCTACGGCTAAATTAAATTGGGAATCAATAATTTTTAATTCTATTTTCTGATCCTCCGGATGGTCTTTTTGAAGATAGTTATAAGCTTCGATAGCTTCTTCCCATTGTTTATTTTCATAAAAAGCAGTAGCAATTCCTTCACGAGCATTGATATTCTCAGGATCTATAGAAATAACCTGTTCGTATTCCAATATTGCTTTCTCCCAATTCTTTTCTTCGCTATATTTATCGCCTAAATTACTGTGAATAACTATTTGGGATACGCAAAATTTTACAATTCTATTATTTCCAGCATCGGCAACATAAATATAATCCCTATCATCTATAACAATTCCTTCCGGGTAGTTTAAGCTAATTCTATCCGATTCATTACCAAATTCTAATTCGAAATTATTATCTTTATCATATTTTACTACTTTTCCGTTTTTGTAATCAGTGATATATATATTATTTTTTGAATCAAGAGCAATATATCTTGTGCTATTAAACTGACCGAGCTCGCTTCCGCTCCCACCAAATTTTCTTAAAAATATGCCTTCTTTGCTAAATACTTGTACCTGATCATGGAAAGTGTCGGCAATATACATATTTCCTTCCTCATCAAAAGCAATTCCTCTTGGGTAATAAAATTCACCGTCTCCCATACCTTCTTTTCCAAATTGTTTGATATACTCGAAAGTAGGAGAAAATATTTGTATTCTGCTATTTCCTGTATCTACAATATAAATATTATCATCTTTATCTATGGCAATACCTCTTGGATCAGAAAATTCACCCGGGCCATTACCTTCTTTCCCGGTCATCTGTAAGGATTTACCTTCCGGTGATATTTTATGGATTCTATTGTTAAATTGTTCTACTATGATTATATTTCCCTGACTATCCAGAGCCAAGCCTACCGGTCCATCAAGTTTTAACGCATCCTCCCCTTCTCCTTCCGGAATTACCTTTAGCAATCTTCCATCAGAGTTGAATTTTTGTATACGATCATTTTCCCAATCACTTATATACAAATTATTATCTCTATCTATGGCAATGCCTGCGGGGTAGTTAAATTCACCAGGTCTGTTACCATATTCACCAAAAGTTAGAATAGTAAGATAATTAGTCTCCGCTATGGCGTTAACAGACAAAAAAGTTAATAGTATTGTTAAAATAAATATAAAATATTTTTTCATAGTAATACCCCTTTATTTTAGGTAGTTTTTAATAACATCAAACCGAATGATAACATATATGTTATAGAAATTATTATTTATTATTGTCTATCACTGTTAATTCTTTTATTCTCTGACTTATTATGTTTAATGCTTCTTTTTGATATGTTTTATCTTTTATATTATGTTTATCAAAGTACTGAGGAACACCGAAGTAAACGGTTATTTTATTTTTAAATAAAATAGGGAATGTTTTTCCGTGAGGATATATTTTATGCGTACCAATAATTCCTACCGGTATGATTGGTACGCCCGCCTTCATAGCAATTTTTACTACTCCTAATTTTAATTCTTGTAATTCGCCGTTTAATGAACGTGTCCCTTCGGGGAATATGCCTAACATTCTTCCCTCTTCCAAGATACTCATAGTTTTTTTAAAAGCAGGCATATCAATTTTTTTTCTGTCTACGGGGAAGGCATTTAGGTTTTTTAAAAAAATACTGCTAAAAATATTATTAAAAACTTCTTTTTTAGCTATAAAATTTATCTTTCTTTTGGTCGCTGCGCCTAAAACGACTGGGTCTAAATAACTTACATGGTTCGAAGCAATTATCACACCTCCCCTTTCGGGTACATTCTCAGTTCCAATCACTTCCATTCGCCAAAATATTTTTAGTATTAACCAACAAATAGCCTTTACTACATAATAGAACATATAGTTTATCCTAACTTTTAAATTCGTCGTTTTGGCCATTTAACCAGGTAACCAATTAACAAGTTAACTAATTCTCGTAGGAATGGTGTGCCCGAGAGGACTTGAACCTCCAATCTACGGCTCCGGAGGCCGCCGCTCTATCCAATTGAGCCACGGGCACACATATAATCTATCTACCATAGCTTAACCTATCAGCTAAACTACTGGGTAAGCCGGCATTAATTATTTTACCTTTGGTTAGATGAATCGGGTAGGAAACACGATAAATATTAACAATTCCACATTTCGGGTCATAAATACCATAGCTTGCCTTTGGATTACCGTCACGAGGTTGACCAACGCTCCCACAATTAATAATATACCTTTTATTCTTGCTAATTTCAATACATCCACCATTGATATAATCTATATAATTTATTTGATTATTATTTTCATCAAGAGAAAAACATCCTGCTAAATGGGAGTGGCCTACAAAACATATTTTAAAATTAAATTTACTGAAGATTAAGCTTGCGGTATTTTTATCTAAAATGTATTCTAATATTGGGTCTTGAGGACTGCCATGAACCAAAAAGACTCTATCTTTAAGTTCAATCTTTTTGCTCAGGCTTAATAAAAAATTAATGTTCTCATTTTTTAATTGGCGAGAAGTCCATAATATTGCAGCTCTCGCAGCAAAATTAAAATAATTTATATCTACTTTTCCCACAACTGCAAAATCGTGATTTCCGCCAACACATTTACAGTTTAAATCTTTTACCTTTTCAATGCAATAATTGGGATCAGCACCATAACCGACAATATCTCCCAAACAAATAAATTCATCAACCCTTTTAATGTTTTTTAAAACACTATTTATTGCTTCAGAATTACTATGAATATCAGAAAGTATTCCAATCTTCATTATCATCCTTTTAAAATAAATTTATAGATTTATTAGAGCATCTTTTTAATAAAATTATAATGACCCGGGATTGCTTCCCCTGCTTTCGCTGGGGCAGGCTTGCTTCGCAATGACTAAAAAAATTGATATAAATAAAAAAACGGTGTATTTATAATGTACGCCGTTTTTTATGCTCTTATAATCTCCTTAATTCTCATAATTGCCGAAGTACTTGATCTGGCCATTTCGTCTAATTTCATAGTAATAAATTTTATTGTTTCTTCCAAATCTGGAATTATTACATATTCTAATGCATTAACCCTTCGCCTGGTTTTTTCAATCTCATTAGCCAAAAGAGTTATGGATTTGTCTAATTCGGCTACTCTTAACATTAAAGGCAATATTTCATGATATTTTTTTAAAGCACTGTCCAACTCGGCAGTGGTATCAACCAGCCCATAAGAATAATATCTTCCCTCACATTTAAGTTTGTATTGGGGAACATTTACACTCATTACATTCTTAAAGGAGACTTCCGCTCTACCTTTTGCATTAGTAAGCATTAGGGTTTCCTCTAAAGCCAACTTGCTCATTAAAGAAGAGGTGTTAGAAAAAATAGCATAACATTTCAGAAGCTTTTCTTCTAATTCCTCCCTGAGCATGTTACTTTCTTTTGCTAAACGAACAAATACTTGAATTAATGCATCTCTCTTATCTTTTAGTAGTTTATACCCTCTCTTGGCGACAAGAAGTCTCTTTTTTAATCTTATTAACTCCATTCGATTTGGATTAACCTTTAACAGCATTGATATTTTTATCCTCCGTGGTTATATCCGTTGGTAAATATTTTTCTATAAATTCATCTTTTATTCTTTTTAGTTCTTCTTTCGGAATAATTGTTAATAGTTTCCATCCAATAGTTAAACTCTCTTCGATAGTTCTATTTTCATCTTCTCCCTGTTTAACAAATAATTCCTCAAAATTATCCGAAAGTTTAACGTATTTTTTATCTATCTCTGTCAAGGCAGCATCTCCTAGAATTACTGCTAATTCTTTAGCTTCCTTACCTCTTGCATAGGAAGCAAAAAGTTGATTCATAACATTTGCATGGTCTTCGCGTGTCTTATTTAACCCAATTCCTTTATCCTTCAAACGGGATAAAGAAGGTAATACGTTAATAGGAGGATAAATCCCTTTATGGTGTAATTCTCTTGATAAAATAATCTGCCCTTCTGTAATATAACCGGTTAAATCTGGTATGGGATGAGTTTTATCATCTTCAGGCATGGTTAATATCGGTATCATAGTTATTGAGCCTTTTTTATCTTTTATTCTTCCAGCTCTCTCGTATAGAGTAGCTAAATCTGTGTATAAATAACCGGGATAACCACGTCTGCCGGGAACTTCTTTTCGAGCAGCAGAAACTTCTCTTAAAGCTTCACAATAATTAGTCATATCAGTAAGTATTACCAATACATGCATATCTTTTTCAAATGCCAAATACTCTGCGCAGGTTAGAGCCATTCGAGGAGTTATAATTCTTTCTACTGCCGGATTATTTGCTAAATTAATAAACATAACACTTTTTTCTATCGCTCCGGTTCTTCTGAAATCACTTATAAAAAAATTTGCTTCTTCAAAAGTAATTCCCATAGCGGCAAATACAACGGCAAATTTCTCCTCTTTTCCTAATACTTTTGCCTGTCGTGCGATTTGGGAAGCAAGTCTTGCATGGGGTAATCCTGAACCGGAAAAGATGGGCAGCTTTTGTCCCCTGACCAAAGTATTTAACACATCAATGGATGAAATACCGGTTTGTATAAAATCGTTAGGATAATCTCGAGCATAAGGATTAAGTGGATTTCCATTTATATCTAATTTTTTTTCTGCAATAATTTGAGGACCATCGTCTATAGGTCTTCCTGAACCATCAAATATTCTTCCCAACACATCCATAGAGAGAGGTAACTCTATTACCTTTCCTAAAAAACGAACCTTAGTATTTGAAATATCAATTCCTGTTGTCCCCTCAAATACCTGGACAACTGCCTTGTCTTCAGTTATTTCAAGCACTTGCCCTCTTCTTATTTCTCCGGAAGATAGTTCTATTTCAACTAATTCCTGATATTTTACATCAATTGTTTTTTCTACTATTATTAAGGGCCCGGCTACTTCTGATAGAGTTAAATATTCTTTAATCATTTTTGCTATATTATCTCCTTCCCTTTAATCGGTTGTTGAACTAATTTGGGATACTATTTCTTTTTCAATTTCACCAAATACTTTTAGGTTCTTTTCTTCTATAAGTTTAGCTCTAATTATTTTTGCTTTGACTGGTAAAGCATATAATTTTTCAATAGTCACACCATTTTTAATTACTTTTTCAGCATTTTCGTGAAACATTAGAATTAATCTTAAAATAAGAAATTGCTTTTTTATAGAACTATAGGAATCAGTTATGTCAAAGGCATTTTGAAGCAGGAAATCCTCTCTGATAGATCTTGCTGTTTCTAATATTAGCTTCTCCTGAGTTGATAAGGCATCAATACCTACCAATCTTACAATCTCCTCTAATTCTGCTTCCTCCTGAAGTAATGCCATGGCTTTATCACGGATTTCTATATATTCTTCACCGATCTCTTTTTTGTAATATTCAGACAGCCCTGACAGGTAAAGGGAATAACTGGTTAACCAATCTATTGCGGGAAAATGCCTTTTATAAGCTAACTTGTCTTGTAAACTCCAGAAAACTTGAACGGTACGTAAAGTGTTTTGGGTAACCGGTTCGGATAAATCTCCTCCCGGGGGAGATACCGCACCGACAATACTTAAGGTTGCTTCTCTATCATCACTACCCAGACATTTTACCCTTCCGGCTCTTTCGTAAAAATTTGCAATTCGGGTACCCAAATAAGCAGGAAATCCTTCTTCTCCCGGCATTTCTTCTAACCGTCCTGAGATCTCACGCATTGCTTCTGCCCAACGAGAAGTTGAATCAGCAATAAGCGCAACATTATATCCCATATCTCGATAATATTCCGCAATGGTTATACCGGTATATACAGAGGCCTCACGGGCGGCTACCGGCATATTTGAAGTATTGGCAATCAAAATAGTTCTTTCCATTAATGGTTTTCCGGAATTAGGATCGATTAATTCCGGAAATTCAAGCAAAACATCGGTCATTTCATTACCTCTTTCGCCACATCCGATAAAGAGAATAATTTCTGCATCGCACCATTTGGATATCTGATGTTGTACTACGGTCTTTCCACTACCGAAAGGACCCGGTATGCAGGCAGTTCCCCCTTTAGTTATGGGAAAAAACATATCAATTACCCTTTGTCCGGTAATTAACGGTTCAATAGGAGGCAATTTTTTCTTGTAGGACCTTGATCTCCTTACCGGCCATTTTTGCAACATTTTAATCTCGTGAATAGAACCTTCCCGGTCTTCTATTAGAGCAATAGTATCTGTAACCGTAAATTTATCTTTATATATTTCTTTAATTTCACCTTGAATTCCGTAAGGAACCATAATTTTATGTTTAACAATACTACTTTCCTGGACAGTGCCTATAATATCGCCGGATATTACTTTATCTCCCTTTTTTAAAATTGGCTCAAAATCCCATTTCTTTTTTCTATCAATAGCATCCGCTTCTGCTCCTCTAGTAATAAATTCTCCGCTGCTTGCTTTTAATACATCCAGAGGTCTTTGAATACCATCATAAATGGATGAGATAAGACCGGGGCCTAATTCCACGCTTAGTGGCATATCAGTAGAAAAAACAGGTTCTCCGGGGCCAACTCCTGAAGTTTCCTCGTAAACCTGTATAGTTGCTAAATCTTTATTTAGTTCAATTATTTCACCAATCAACTTGCGATTGCTGACTTTTACTACATCGTACATTTTGGCATTTTTTAATCCTTTAGCTACTACTACCGGTCCGGCAACTTTAGTTATTTTCGCTGTTTCCATTATTCTACCTCTTTTCTAAATAATATATCTGTTCCTATAGCTTTTTCAATATTATTTCTTAATATCTTTAATCCCAAATATTTCTTTTCCGATTTACTTGGTATTATGGTTATACTTGTAAAAGATGTTTTTTGTAATATTTCTATTTCTTCAATTATTTGACAGCCTATTTCTTCGGTTATAAATATCACCGCATATTCTTCTTTTACTAATTTATTTAATATTTCTAAAGATTCTTCCTTTTTCTTTACGGGAAATATAGAAACACCCAGCAATTTAAAACCTATTATCGTTTCTCTATTTCCCATTAAAGCAATTTTATACATAAGTATCACGTACTCTTTCTTTGATTTGATCAGGAGATAATTTATTTAACTTGCCCGATAATATTATTCTAATATTTTTTATGTCGTTCTCTTTGGCGGTAATGAATCCTACTAACGGTTCAATCCCAAAGGTAACGTATTTTCCTATCTTTGAAAAATTTAGGATAAAATTATCTCTTAATTTTTCCAATTCCATTAAGGAATTATTCTTTTGAAAATAATTTATGCCCAGTTCTATTGTATCTTTATAATCGGTATATACAAGTTTTTCACACCAGGAAGATAAAGGAGAATCGTATATTTCTATTAAGTTTTCCGTTTTAAAATCACCTTCGGGAATTAAGAACTCTTTGGTAAAAGCTTTTTTCTCCCCTCTTATCTTTGCCCTGACGCAATTAATTATATTATTAAGATCTATATTTATTTTAATAAATCTTTTTAAAAAAGGTTCTTCTGCTTCAATTATTTCTACTTCTCTAATTTTATTGAATATCATTATGTATCTTTCTTTATCTAAAACAAAATCTATTATCTCCGGGTCTTTATATTTACTATACTCGGAAAATGTTTTTTTAATTAGAAACTCAAAAGAATCGGGAATATCTTCATATTTTTCGTCTTTAATCGCTGAATTGAGTTTTTCTACATCTATAGTACTAATTGGTGAAATCAATTCATTAGAAAATTCTTTTTTTAGATATTTCGATTTTATAAGTACCTTGATATTATGAAAATCATACTTGGAAGCAAAGGTAAAATAAAGAAAATTAAAAGTAGAAACTAAAGAGATGCTTTTTATTATATCATAAGTATGTAATAATTCTTGATTTAATGAAATCTCAAAATTTGAAGGATTATTAAGATCAAAAGAATAATCATTTAAATCACTTTCCGTCAATATTTTTATAGCAGAAGTGATATCACTTGATTTTATTATTCTATCTAATATTTCATTATTTAATAATTCTTTTTCTAATTTCTTTATTCTTCCATTAGCAAAAGCATATTCTTCTTGATTATTAGTATCTGCGGTAAAGTGTTTAAACATTAATAACCTTTCCCCATTAAAATCGGATAATAAATATTATTATCGTGAACAGATTAATTAAATAATATTTTGCTTACCTGCGTTTCTGATTCTTCTCTAACGTTTTTTAATAGTAATTCCAATGAAACATTTTTTCTTATCGCGCCAGACCCAATAATTATTCCACCTTTTATCGTAAGGTAAGAATTAGATAATTTTAATTCACCCTTTTTGCCCTTGGCTTCTACTTCTTTGTTTATATCTTCGATAAAATCTTTAGATATTCTATTTTTATCTGAAGCCCCAATAAAGATAGTTTCATCGCCTTTTTCAATATTATCTAATATCAATTTTTTTATAAAGTTTTGGTATTCTTTATTGCTTAATTTTAAAATGCTTTCCAGGGCATTACCAAAAACATCTTTCATAATTTTTTGCTTTTCTGATAGGATAGTTTTCTTTACTCCTAAATTCGCCTCAGTTAATATTTTGCTCTTTTTTAAAGAAGCTTCTTGGTTGATCTTGTATAATATGGTCTTTTTTATATTATCTGCTTCTTTTCTACCTTTATTTTTAATATTATTTGCGTTATCTTCCGCCTTAGCAATAATTTTATCTGCTTGAATTTTTGCATCAGATATAATTTTTTCGCTTATATCTTTAATAGTCATATAATTGTCGTCCTTTTATATATTTATTCCATTGAAGAGTAACAGAGAAGCTAATAAAGAGAATACTGCATAGGTTTCTACCATAGTAACCATTACTATTGCTTTTCCAATACCTTCCGGATTCCTTGCAGCTAAACCTATGGCTGCGGCAGCAGTTTTTCCCTGATACCATCCGGAAAAGAAGCCTACCACACCTACCGGTATACAGGCAAAAAATATTTGCATTCCCTGATCCAGTGTGATAGGAATGGGTGATCCTCCAAGAATCCCCGTTTTCATCAATACCCAGAATCCAACCAGTAAGCCATAAATACCTTGAGTTCCCGGAAAGGCTTGTAAAAATAATACCAAGCCAAATTTTTCCGGTTCTTCGGTTAATACTCCTATCCCTGCAGCTCCTGCTATCCCTACTCCGATACCAGAGCCGGAACAGGCTAACCCGATAGCTATTGCAGAACCTAAGAATGCAATTACTATTCCTTGTGTAATCATCTTTCCCTCCTATTTCTAATTAATGATAAAGTTTAACTAATACTCCTAAGTCTTATCTTCCTTACGCGATACGCGATACGAATTACTGTTTCCTAACTAGTTTGAACCTTTATATATTTAGTGATGACCTTAAAAGGTTTAAAGGGAGTTCCTCCACCTTCGTAAAACTTAGTAAAATATTCTACGTACTGTAAACGAGTGGAATGGATAAATGCCCCCATGCCATTTATTACCAGATTAAATAGATGCCCTAAAATAAAGACCAAAACCGCTAAGATAATTCCAACAATTGGAATATCCTTAAATAACATTACAAAATTATTTACTACCACTGCCAATACTGCAGTTGATAATCCCAAAGCAAATAGTCGCGAATAAGAAAGAATATCACTAAAATAACCTATAAGGTTATATAAACTTACTACTCCACCAGCAACTTTTAGTATGATGTTTTTATTTGACCTTCCCTGTGTAAGGACTAAAAATAACAATCCCGCCCACATTATATATTTCGCCATAATTTTAAATCCTGCCAAAGAACCAATCGTACTTGCTATTACAAATAAAAGTATTCCGGAAATTAACAACAACCATGAGCCCTGGTCCATCAATCCTGTTTTAATCTTATTTTCTTTAACGTTTGCAATAAATTTAATAATAAACCCGGCGTAAATTTGGATTACTCCCAAAGATAGAGATATCAATAATAGAGGCATGGGATTTTTTATAGGATCGAGTAAGGATATTTTATCAATTAAAAAAGTTTTTATAAATAAAAGATTTTCTGGAAGATAATTAAGTGTATCACCCATCCAACTACCCATAAGAGCCCCTATTACAAAAGTGGATATACCCCCTAAGAAAAATAATCCAAAAAATTTCTTTGCCATTCCTTCAAATTTGAATTTTTTCAAAGCCAGGTAAGACAAAGCAGCAATGATTAGACCATAACCGGCATCAGACAAACACATCCCAAAGAAAATAAAATAAAAGGGAGTAAATAAAGGAGTGGGGTCAAATTCCGTATATTTGGGGATTCCATACAGTTCGGTTACTGATTCAAAAGGTTCTACAAACTTATTATTTTTTAAAGCTACCGGTATATCATCAGTTTCTTTAGGGTCACTAAAGACGATCTCCAATTCTTTAAATTTTTTGTATAATGTATTTTTTAATTTATTTATGTCTTTCTCTAAAATCCATCCCTCGATAATTATTACTTTTTGAGTCTGTTTGATATATTTTACTATATCTTTTTTGCTTTTTAAGATGGATAGATAATCAAAAGCGGCGTATAACCATAAATTTTCTCTATTCAGCTTTTTACTTGCATCAAAGATTATTTTTCTTTTTTCTTCAATACTTTTTAATTCTTCGGATATATCGCCTAAGATATCATTTGGAGTTCCACTGAATTCCAAGGGCGCTTTAAAATAGTCAATACTATATTTACTCAATATTTTTTTAATAGAAGAATGGTATTCAGATATTGAAAGAATTACTACCTTACTTTGTTTTTTGTCTTCACTAATTTTTTTTACTTCTATTTCTTTGCCTATTTTTTTTATTTCTTCCAGGCAAGAAATAAAATCTTTTGAAGAGAAAGTTCCGGTAATAGTTCTAGTATTTTTTGTTTCTTCTAAATCTTCTATTTTTACGTCTAATTCTCTCCATTCTTCCAACTGTTCTTGAGTATTTTTCAGAAGATTCTCTCTAGTTTTTAGTTTTTTAAGGTCTCCATCTGATTCTACGCACTTTTCATAGATTTTTTTATAGTCATGTTGTAAAAATAAAGAAGACAATTTTTTATAATCATAAACGTTGTCCAAAGTTGATACAGACTTATCTGATTTTTTGGATTTGCTTTGAAAATTTGACAGGTAATCTACGCAATATTTCACTTCTGCCAATGCAGAATCGCTTTCGGTAATATTTATTTCGTTAAAGCCTAACAAACTGGATATCTTTAATTTAGATGTAATATCTATTATCTGGATACAGCCTGCTTTTTGGAGTTCCTCAATAATATTGTCTTTTAACTCAAGATGAGTAAAAATATTTACCTTTTTTACTTTGCAAACAGCCATTATTTTCCTTCCATCACTTTTTTAATTACTATTTTTGCAGCTTCATCGATATTTTTTAAAGATTTTCTACCTAATTCTTCTTTTTCTCTTTCGCAACTTTTTCTAATATTATCTGCTTCTATTCTGGCCGATTCTTCCTCTCTTTCAATTATTACTTTTCCTTCTTTTTTAGTTTCTTCTTTGATTCTTTCTATTAACTTATCTGCTTCTTCGTGAGCATCATTAATGATTTTTTCAGCTTTATCATCGGCTTCTTTAATAATTTTATCTGCAGCAGTCTCAGTTTTTTTAACTTCTTCGATGATTTTATTTAACAAATAATTCACCCCTCAATAAATATAAAATAATTTAAAAAACTTTTATAAAATAACATAGAATAATTTATAAATATGTTGTCCATAAATTTACATATAACAAGGATTATAACATATCAGATAATTGTTTTCAATTTTTTACTCATTTTTAATTTCTTCTAATAATCTTCTTATTATTATTTTATCACTATCTTTAGCAATTATCTTACCTTTTTTAAACAGTACTCCCTTTTCTTTATCGAAGGCAACACCTATATCAGCTTCTCTTGCTTCACCCGGTCCATTTACCATACATCCCATAACTGCAATAGTTAATGATTTATCGATATGACAAATTTGTTTTTCTACTTTTGCTACAATTTTATCTAGATCTACCTTACATCTCCCACAGGTTGGGCAGGAAATTAGATTTGGACCCTTTTGCCTAAGATGCAAGGCTTTTAATATCTCGTACCCCACTTTTATCTCTTTTACGGGATCTCCGGTCAATGATACTCTAATGGTGTCACCGATTCCTTGAAATAATAAAGAGCCGATTCCCACAGATGATTTAATAATGCCTGAAAAAGGCGGACCTGCTTCAGTAATCCCCAAATGTAAAGGATAATCATATTTTGAGGAAAATAAACTATTCGCTTCTATGGTGTTAATCACATCCGTAGATTTAATGGAGAATTTTACGTTATGATAGTTGACTTCTTCTAATATTTTGATAATATTCTCAGCACTTTCTATTAGAGCTTCAGGAGTTATTTTTTTATATTTTTTCAATATATTTTTATCTAACGAGCCGGAGTTTATACCAAACCTAATGGGCAAACTTCTTTCTTTTGCTGATTTTATAATTAGTTTAAGCTTTTCTACATTTTTTATATTTCCAGGATTTATTCTTAGTCCATCTACTCCAAGCTCAATAGATTTTAAGGCTAATTTATAATCATAGTGAATATCGGCAACCAGGGGTATATTAATTTCTTTTTTTATCAGAGGCAGTGAGTAACATGATTCTAAATCCGGAACAGCTACTCTAACAAGTTCACAACCTTCTTTTTCCATTTTTTCTATTTGGGATACTGTATCTGAGATATTTTTCGTGTCAGTATTCGTCATTGATTGAACTGAGATTTGAGCATTTCCTCCAATCTCCAGGTTACCTATCTTCACGCTTTTAGTTTTTCTTCTTGTATGCATTGCTTACAATTACCTTCTTTTTCACTTGGCAAACAGCCTTAAAATATCCTTATAAGTGGCAATTACAAAAATAATTATCATAAGAGATATTCCGATTAAATACATAAAGTTTAATTTTTTAGCTTCTAAAGGTTTGCCCTTTAATTTTTCAATAATTAAAATTATTATTTGACCGCCATCTAAAATGGGTATAGGAAGAAGATTAAATATTCCTATAAATATACTTAAAATTGCGGTAAAATATAGCAAGTTTACGAAACCTAATTTTGCTGCTTCTCCGGTCATTTGTGCTATACCCAAAGGTCCTGCTATTTCAAGAGGAACTTTTCCAGTAATCATTTCTATTATATTGGTAAATATTAGTTTTATAATATTGCCAGTTGCAATTAAGCCCTTGGAAAATGCTGAAAATATATTAATCTTTTCAACATATACTTCAAAGGTAATTCCGATTAGCCTTTTTTTATAATCATCGTCGTATTTCGGAATTACAAAAACATCAATAATTTCCCCTTCCCTATCCAGGGTTATCTGTAATTCTTCTCCTGAACTTTTATTTATAGTATCTGCAATTTTATTAGGGTCTTCCATATTTATTGAGTTGATTGCGATAATCTTATCTCCGGAAAGTATGCCCGCTTGTTCGGCAGGGCCATTTTCATTAACTGTCGATACATAATTGGTAACCACCGGAATCCCATTTACAAAAAATATAAGACTAAATATAACCACTGCAGTTGCAATATTCATAAAAGGTCCTAAGGCCACTATCAAAGCTCTAATCCCCAATGTTTTCTTGTCAAATCTTTGTTCTTCGGGTACTTCTTCTTCTGATGTTTCTTTAACATCTTTCTGCCCCATTTCCCCAGCCATTTTTACATAACCACCGAGAGGAATTAAGCAGATTAGGTATTCTGTTTGGTTTTTTGTAAACCCTAATATTCTTGGCCCGAAACCAAAGGAAAATTTATATACTCTTACTCCGGACGCTTTTGCGGCAATAAAATGACCCAATTCATGAAAAAATATTAATATACTAAAAACGAATATAAAGGAAATTATAGTTATCATTTTTACTCCAAATTAAATTAGTCGTTAACGTATCGTATTGCGTTAGGAAAATCAGGATTCAGTTATTGTTTATCAGTTTGTTAAGGTTTCTGAATTCTTAATCAAGTAACCAACTAACTAGCTAACTTTTTCTATGATTTAAGAAATATATCTCATTACTTGTTACTTATTACTTATTACTGGGCTTTATATTTTTACAAAAATTTAAAGCCCTTTCCCTGGCCCAGTAATCAGCATCTAAAATATCGTTAATATTGGGATTATATTTTGCTTTATGTTCTTTCATTGTGTCTTGAATAATTTGAGGAATTGCTAAAAAACCTATTTGATTATTTAAAAAAGTATCAACTGCAATTTCGTTTGCGCCATTTAATACTGCTGGCATTGTTCCCCCAATCTCTAATGCCTGGTAAGCAAGTTTAATACAGGGGAATTTATTAAAATTGGGTTTCTTAAAAGTTAATTGTCCTATTTTGGTTAATTCTAAGCGTGGAAAGTTATTAATAGTTCTAGTAGGATAAAATAAAGCGTACTGGATGGGAATTTTCATATCGTGCTCACCTATTTGAGCTAAAATAGTACCATCTGTAAATTGAACCATTGAATGCACATAACTTTGGGGGTGAATTACTATTTCTATCTTATTAGCCGGTATATTAAAAAACCACCTTGCTTCAATTACTTCTAATCCTTTATTCATCAAGGTTGCCGAATCAATGGTAACTTTTTTCCCCATTTTCCAGGTGGGATGATTCAGCGCGTCCTCCGCTGTTACATTTTTTAGAGCGGCTTCGGTAAAATTATAAAGCGCGCCCCCGGATGCCGTCAGTATAATTTTCTCAACACAATCTTTTTTTTCATTCTTTAGACATTGTAAAATTGCGCTATGTTCACTATCTATTGGTATAATTTTTGCATTTTTAGATATTGCTTCCCTCACTAATAATTCGCCACCTACTACCATTGCTTCTTTGCTGGACAAAGCAATTCTTTTCCCTTTTTTTACTGCCTCAAAAGTAGGTATAAGAGATGCTATCCCGGTGATAGCAACTACAATAATATCAGCTTCTTCTAATGTTGCTATATTTATTAATCCGTTAGTCCCCCATAATATTTTAATATTATTTTGTTTGTTTAAATTTTTTTTCAAATTCATGGCAGCTATTTCATTTTTAACTACTGCTATTTTAGGTTTATAAAAACTTATCTGCTCCTTAAGCAATTTTGTATTTTCCCAGCCGCTTAGACCCACTACTTCAAATTCATTTGAATGTTGTTTTAGAACTTCCAGAGTTTGCTGCCCTACTGAACCCGTTGAACCTAATATTACTATTTTTTTTCTCATAATTAAATCCTTTGTTTTTAAAGATATTTATTGGTATAAAGTTAAAAAAACTATATAATAATAGAATACGGGAGCTGTAAATATTAGACTATCAAGACAGTCTAATATTCCCCCCTGACCAGGGATTAAAGTCCCTGAATCTTTAACTCCCGAACCTCTTTTTAGTACTGATTCAAATAGATCGCCAATTTGTGCTATTATTGCTATAATTAAACCGATGGAAATTAATTCATTAAATGTTAAATTTAACCAATTTTTCAAGGCAAATGTAGCAGCAATACTAAATATAATCCCCCCGATTGATCCTTCAATAGTCTTTTTGGGACTTATTTTGGGGAATATTTTATTTTTGCCAAAATAAGTACCAATAAGATAAGCTCCGATATCATTGACCCAGGTAACAATTAACAGGGAAATAAGATAATAATTTCCATTGGGCAGGTCTTTTATTTTTATCACAAAGGAGAACAAATATCCTAAATAAATGCTTCCAAAAATTGCAATGGATATCTCTGCTAATACCTTGGAAAAATCTTTTCTAAATAATTGTAAAATAAAAGATAGTATAATAAAAAAAGTAATAATTATATTTTCAATATAGCAATTCAAGCTATAAACATCATATACTGCTATAAAGATGAAGTATAAAATTAGTATGGTGCCTAATATGTATGATGGTTTATATCCTTGTTTATCAGCTATACTATATAATTCCCTCAACCCCAACAAAGCTATTATTATAACAACGATAAAAAAAGGAAATCCTTCCCAAAATATTGTTAAAAAAGCTAAAAAAACCCCTATAATAGTTGTTGTAGTTCTCTTTATAAGATTATTATATTTTTCCTCCATATTTTCTCACTCTTTTTTGGAAATTTCTTATTGCTTCTACTAAATTATTTTCGTCGAAGTCAGGCCAAAAAACAGGAGTTACCCAAAGTTCCGTGTAAGCAATCTGCCAGAGCATAAAATTACTAATTCTCATTTCGCCCGCTGTTCTAATTAGTAGATCGGGATCAGGAAGATCGTAGGTATACAAATTATCTCTAATAATATTTTCATTAATTTCTTCAATGCTTAATTTTTTTTTGTCTATTTTTAGTAATATAGATTTTATTGCATCAACAATTTCAGTTCTTCCACTATAGTTAATAGCAATATTTAAAATAAGTTTATTATTCCTTTTGGTAGATTCATGCAATTCTTTCATTTTTTCAGTAAGCGAGTTAGGCAGGTTATCTAACCTTCCTATAAAATTTATCTTTATATTGTTTTTAACTAAGTTTGCTTTTTCTCTACTCAAAACTCTTTCGAATAATTTTATTAGATAGGTTATTTCGTTCTTCGGACGTTTCCAATTTTCTGTAGAAAACGCAAAAATGGTTAATATAGGAATGTTAAAATCCAAGCAGTTAGTTATTAGTTTTCTAACTGTTTTTGCCCCTTCTCTATGCCCTGCACTTCGCGGTAATCCCCTTCTCTCTGCCCATCGCCCATTTCCATCCATTATTATTGCAAGGTGTTGAGGTAATTTATCTTTATCAAATAATTCATTTTTATTAATCTTAATATTTTTAATAATCATCACCTATAAAAAAACCCCCTTAAAAATTATATTAATACAAAATAGTTTAATATAGATTAAAATGAGAAGGGGGTTTTATTATTTATTATTCCGTTATTATTGCTTCGTTCGGGCAAGCATCAGCACAAGCTCCACAATCTGTACACTTATTTTTATCAATTATATAAGTTTCATCTCCTTCAGAAATTGCTTCTACAGGACATTCGTCAACACAGATACCGCACTTAATGCATTCGTCAGTAATTTTATAAGCCATTTATAATCTCCTTCATTTTTATTTATTTTAAAACAATTTCTATACTTCCATAATTTCTTTTTCTTTAAGTTCCAATAACTTATCAATATTTTCTACATACTCATCCGTTAGCTCTTGAATTTTATTTTGATACTTTTTACATTCGTCTTCTGAAGTATTACCTTCTTTCTCATCTTTTTTTATTAAATCATTTGTTTCTCTTCTTATGTTTCTTATGCCCACTTTCCCATTTTCGGCTTCTTTCTTTACCAGTTTTACCAACTCTTTTCGTCTTTCCTCGTTTAGTGGTGGCACTGTAAGTCGAATAACATTACCGTCGATCGATGGGGCTAATCCTAAATCAGATTTCCATATAGCTTTTTCAATTTCAGAAATACTATTTTTATCCCAGGGCTGAATAACTATTAAATTCGCTTCTGGAATAGATATATTTGCTATTTGTTTAAGGGGAGTTAATGTATCGTAATAGGATATTTTTATCCGGTCTACTAAGTTTGAAGAAGCCCTTCCTGTTCTTATGTGAGCAAATTCATCTCTTAACGCTGTAACTGTTTTTTCCATTTTAACTCTTGTTTCATTTAACAAATCAGGCAGCATATTTATTCTCCCTTCACTATTGTTCCGATTTTTTCACCAAATACAACTCTTCTAATATTTCCAACTGTATTAAGATTAAAAACGATTACCGGAATATTATTTTCCATGCATAATGAAATAGAGGTTGCGTCCATAACTTTTAAACCTTTATTTAAAAATTCGAGAAATCCTAAACTGTTAAATTTTACTGCTTTTGAATTTTTAAATGGGTCAGATTCATATATGCCGTCAACTTTTGTAGCTTTAAGAATTGCTTCTGTATTTAGCTCTATTGCTCTTAGGGCAGCAGCAGTATCTGTAGTAAAGTAGGGATTCCCTGTTCCAGCCGCTAAAATTACTATTCTGTTTTTTTCTAAATTTCTAATAGCCTTTCTTCTGATATATGGTTCAGCAATTGCTTTCATCTCAATAGCAGTCTGTACTCTTGTTTCAACATTTAATTTTTCTAAAGAATCTTGAAGAGCTAAAGCGTTTATTACAGTTGCCAACATGCCCATGTAATCAGCCGAAACCCGATCTATACCTTTTTCGCTTCCCTCTTGACCTCTAAAGATATTACCTCCTCCAATCACTATCGCTATTTGTACTCCGGTTTCTTTTATCTCGGCAACTTCTTTAGCTATAAAATTAATCTTTTGGGTGTCAATGCCATAACCTTTTTCTCCACATAACGATTCACCACCAAGTTTTAGGAGAATTCTCTTATATACAGGCTTTTTCATATTTTTATCCTTCGGTATATTAACTAGCGTATAGCGTACAGCGTTTAGCGTATAGATTTGGTTAACTAGTTTTAGATTTCTTCGCCAAGTTGAAATCTGGCAAATCTTTTAATTACAATATTCTCACCCAATTTAGCAATTAGCTCTAATAACAACTGATTAATATTTTTGCTATTGTCCCTAATAAACACTTGTTCCTTTAAACAATTTTCCTTGAAATATTTTTCCAATTTACCTTCCACAATTTTTTCAATAATCGGGGCGGGTTTTTCCGATTTCTCAACTTGCGCATAAAATATTTCTTTTTCCTTTTCAATTATATCGTTAGCAACATCTTCTCTGGTAATAAATTTAGGGTTTGAAGCCGCGATTTGCATGGCTAAATCTTTTACAAAACCTTTAAATTCTTCAGTATTAGCTACAAAATCTGTTTCACAATTTACTTCGACTAAAACTCCGATTTTGCCATAGAGATGAATGTAAGATCCTACTATTCCGTTTAATGCTTTCCTGTTAAGTTTAGATGAAGCTGTCTCCATCCCCTTTTTACGTAAATACTCAATTGCTTTTTTTATGTCTCCATCGGTTGCTTTTAAAGCTTTCTTGCAGTCCATCATTCCGGCACTTGTCTTTGTTCGTAATTCTTTAACCATCTGGGCACTAATGTTCATTCATATCTCCTTGCTTCATTTAAATTGATATTTTGTGTTCTAACTAACCATTTTAACTACTTTTTCAATAGTTGATTTCTTTCCTTCAATAACTGCATCAGCCATAACTGAAGAAATTAATTTTACTGCTCTTATTGCATCATCATTACCTGGAATTACGTAATCAATTTCATCCGGGTTACAATTTGTATCTACAATTGCCACTGTTGGAATAGAAAGTTTAACGGCTTCGGCAACTGCAATTTTTTCTTTTTTAGGATCAACTATAAATATTGCAGCTGGAAGTTCTTCCATATTTTTAATTCCGGTTAGCACTCTTTCAAGTTTCTTTTTTTCTCTCTTTAAGATTATTACTTCTTTTTTAGGAAGAACTTCAAACATTTTATTTTCTTCCATTTTTTCTAATTCAAAAAGTCTTTTCACCCTTTTTCTAATAGTACTGAAATTAGTTAATGTTCCGCCCAACCATCTATAATTTATATAAAACATACCACATCTCTCGGCCTCATTTTTTATCGATTCTTGGGCTTGCTTTTTAGTTCCTACAAAAAGTACATTACCACCATTACTAGATATTTCTCTTACAAAATCATAAGCCACCTGGACTAACTTTACAGTCTGTTGAAGGTCTATAATATATATATTATTTCTATCTGTGAAAATATAAGACTTCATTTTGGGGTCCCATCGCCGCATCTGGTGACCGAAATGTACCCCCGCTTCTAGTAATTGTTTCATTGAAATTACACTCATCTATTGTCCTCCATTTTAAATTTTAATATTTACATTTTTTTATTTTTTCTAATGATTTTAGAATCGTCATAATTCGTTATAACTTATGAATAATAAGTGCATAAAATCAAAAATAGTATAACACAGTTTTTTTTCTAAATCAAGAATAATAAAAGAAAGTATCGGGTATATGGTATCGAGTATCGAGTTAAGAAAAAAATGACTAACTTAATCAAACAATTGGTGAATCGTTGAATCACAAAATATACCTGCTTAAATCCTCATTTTTGACGATACTTTGTAATTTTTTCTTGACATATTTTTTATCAATAGTAAATTGTTTCTTTTTTAAACCAGGAGCGTTAAAAGAAATATCTTCCAATAATTTTTCTAAAACAGTATACAGTCTTCTTGCCCCAATATTTTCTGTCTGTTCGTTCACCAAAAAAGAAGCTTCAGCAATCTCGTCAATAGCGTCATCTGTAATTTCAATCTTCAAACCTTCGGTAGCAAGTAAAGCTTTGTATTGTTTTATTAGTGAATTACAGGGTTCAGTTAATATTTTTTTTAAATCTTCTTTATTTAAAATATTTAATTCAACCCTAATAGGGAAACGTCCTTGTAATTCAGGTATTAAATCAGAAGGCTTTGAAGTGGTAAAAGCACCGGCAGCTATAAATAAAACATGGTCGGTCTTTACTGCTCCATGTTTAGTCATAACTGTTGAACCTTCAATAATAGGTAATATATCTCTTTGAACCCCTCCTCTAGATACATCCGGTCCGTATGATTTTTCCTGACCGGCAATTTTATCGATTTCATCGATAAAAACAATCCCTAAATTTTCCACCCTCTCAATAGCAGCTCTAATTACTTCATCCATATCTATCAACTTTTGAGTTTCAGCATAGAGCAATATTTTACGAGCCTCTGCAATGGTAACTTTTTGTTTTTTGCTTTTTTGGGGGAACATTCTGCCCATAATATCTTTAAAATTGATACCCATTCCTTCTATTCCGGCATTAGAAAAAACTTCAACTGTCGACTTAATATTTTCTTCAACTTCGATTTCAATTAGTCTATTTTCCAACTCACCTTTTTCTAACTTATCTTTAAACTTTTTTCTAGTCCTTTCAAATCTTTCTTCTCTTTCATCTTTTTTTGTTGAAACATCAAAAGATTCTTTCTTATCTTCTTCTTCAGTTCCAGAATAAGACGAATCATTCAATAAATTTGTCTTTTGCTCTCTTCTTTTCTTTGATACCGGGAATAAATAATCTATTATTTTTTCATCGACTAACTGTTTTGCTTTATCTTCTATCTTACTGGCCCATTCTTTACGAACCAGTTGAACACCTACCTCTGTTAGATCTCTAATTATAGAGTCTACATCTCTTCCTACATAACCTACTTCGGTAAATTTTGTTGCTTCAACTTTTACAAAAGGGGCTTTAACTAATTTTGATAATCTTTTAACAATTTCTGTTTTTCCAACTCCGGTAGGCCCGATCATTATAATATTTTTTGGAGTGACCTCGTCTATCAATTCCGGGGATAATTTTTGTCTTCTAATTCTATTTCGTAAAGCGATAGCTACTGCTTTTTTGGCATTATCTTGCCCGATTATATATTTATTAAGTTCAGAAACAATTTGTGAAGGTGTCAGGTCGTTAATCAATTATGGTTCCTCCTTTCTATTATAATTTTTCTACTGATATTTTATCGTTAGTATAGATACAAATTGAAGCAGCAATCTTTAGTGATTCTAAAGCTATTTCGGGAGCAGATAAATTTGAATATTTAACCAAAGCCTTTGCTGCCGCAAATGCATAAGGACCACCTGATCCGATAGCCGCGATATTATCATCCGGTTCTATTATATCACCAGTTCCGGAAACTATAAATATATGATCCTTATCCGCAACAATTAATATCGCTTCTAATTTTCTTAATATTTTATCAGTTCGCCACTCTTTGGCCAAAGAAATAACCGCCTTAGGTAAATTTCCATGAAGTTCTTCTATCTTCTTTTCAAATTTTTCAAATAGAGTCATGGCATCTGCAGTTGCTCCGGCAAATCCGGTAAGTACTTTATCATCATAAAGTTTTCGTATTTTTTTAGTATTATTTTTCATAATAGTATTTCCCATACTTATCTGGCCGTCACCGGAAATAGCTACTCCGCCTTTATGCTTTATTGCTAAGATTGTAGTTCCTTTAAACATTTTTTATTTCATCTCCTTTAAACTTTTAATATTAAGACCTGGGATAAGATTTTTTATAAATTTCCTTTAATCTTTCTTTAGTGATATGAGTGTATATTTGAGTAGTAGATAAACTCTCATGTCCTAAAAGTTCCTGAACAGAACGTAAATCTGCCCCACCTCCTAAAAGATGTGTAGCAAATGAATGCCTTAAAACGTGTGGACTTATCTTTTTATTAAAACCAGCTATTTTCATGTATTTAATGATAAGTCTACGTATGCTTCTTGCTGATAGTCTTCCTCCAAAACGATTTAATAATAATGCATTTTGGTCATTTTTGTCTATAGATATATTTTTTCTAAATATATTTCTAACGGTTAAATATTTTTTTACAGCCTTTATGCTCGGATTTCCCAAAGGGAGAATTCTTTCCTTTGAACCCTTTCCAAATACTCTCACAGTTTTCTCATACAGGTCTATATCGTGAATACTCAAATTAACCAGTTCTCCAACCCTCATCCCGGTGCCATAAAGCAATTCAAGGATTGCTTTATCTCTAATTCCTAATATTGTCTGCCCGGGCGGTGTTTCGATAAGTTTGTTAATTTCTTCTAAATATAAAAAAGAAGGTAACTTCTTGACAATCTTAGGTGTTATTAGATTGATAGTCGGATTAATATCTACCATACCTTCTCTTGAAAGAAATTTAAAGAAAGAACGGATGGTAGATATTTTTCTGCAAATACTTCTTACCGAATAATCACACTTCTTTAAATATACAATATATTTTCGCATGATACTATGGTCAATATATTTTATACTATCTCCCTTTATTATTTTATAATCCTTTAAAAAGTTTAACAATTGTAATAAATCGTTTTTATAGGAAATAATAGTATTATTGGAATAATTTTTTTCATTCCTTAGAAAAGAAATATACGAATTTATATGTTCCTTCAAATTTAAACACTCCTCCTTTTTTTCTTTTTTTGAGGAACAAATTCTCTTTTTCGAAATAAATTACCATTTAAATTCCAAGTGCTCTCTTAAATTATGATTTATCCTCTTTTTTAAATTCTTTATAATCACAATCGGAATTACTGCACTTGAAATAAAGTCCGTTTTTCTTATTATTACTTATTACTAAAATGGAGTTACATTGTGGGCATCTTTTATTAATCGGCTTATTCCAGGTTACAAAAGTACATTTAGGGTAAAGGCTGCACCCATAGAACACCCTCCCCTTTTTGGTCTTTTTTCTAATAATCTCACCCGAACAGCCCTCCTCGGGACAGGAGATACCAATTTTATCTAAAAAAGGTTTTGTATTTTTACATTTTGGGAATCCCGAACAAGCTAAAAATTTACCGAAACGTCCATTTTTTATTAACATTTTACTGCTACATTTATCACATATTTCATCGCTGAATATTTTTGGCATTTCAATTTTTTGCGCCTGACTTCCTTTTTCCAAATCCTTGGAAAATGCCTTGTAAAATTTATCTAAGACATTTTCCCACTTTTTTTTATCAGATTCGACTTCGTCGAGCTGCTTTTCCATTTTTGCAGTAAAGGCAACATTTACAATATCGGAAAAATATTGAACTAAAAAAGAGTTTACCGTAATTCCTAATTCTGTAGGTCTAAATTTTTTATCAACTTTTTCCACATATGTTCGATATTGCAAGGTGCTTATAGTCGGTACGTATGTACTGGGTCGCCCTATTCCTTCTTTTTCTAATCTTTTTACCAGGCTGGCTTCTGTGTATCTCGGAGAAGGTTTGGTAAAAGATTGATTTTCCTTAATTTTTAACAACTTAAGCTTATCTTTTTCTTTAAGATTAGGGATTTTATCTAAATCCTTATTGTTTTGGTCATAGAGAACCATATATCCCTTAAACAGTGTCTTAGAGCCGGAAGTTCTAAAAATATACCTTCCTGATTTTATATCTATAGTAATTTTTTCCAGATAAGCAGCTTTCATTCTGCTCGCTACAAATCTTTGCCAGATTAAATTATATAATTTATATTGGTCATTAGTTAAATATTTTCTAATTGATTCCGGGAGATTAAATACATAGGTAGGCCTGATGGATTCATGAGCATCTTGAATCTTTACATTTTTTATTTTATTTTTTCCTATTTTTAAATTTTGAGATAATTCAGCAAAATCTTTACCGTAATGTTCTTCAATATATTTTTTCGCTTCACTCTTTGCTTCGTCTGATACTCTTACTGAGTCCGTACGCATATAGGTAATTAAACCGATATTTCCTTTATTGCCTAAGGTGATACCCTCGTATAATTGTTGGGCTATGAACATAGTTTTTTTAATGGGAAAATTTAATTTATTATATGCATCTTGCTGTAAAGTACTGGTAGTAAACGATGGTTGCGGATTTTTCGATTCTTTCTTTTTGTTTATACTTTTAACATAGATTTCCTGATTTTTTACTTCTTCACAAATTGTTGCGGCTTCTTCTTTAGTATTAATAGTTGCTTTTTTAGAATTTATGGAGAAAAGTTTTGCCTCAAAAGGTTCTGCCTTTTCATCTTCTATTTTTCTAAACAAAGCATTTATTGTCCAGTATTCTTCTATTTTAAATTTAGTTATTTCTTCTTCTCTTTCGCATATTAAGCGTAATGTTACAGATTGCACTCTTCCTGCACTTAGTTTTTTTCCAATCTTTTTCCATAACAATGGACTAATCTTATAACCAACTAATCTATCTAATAATCTCCTGGCTTTTTGGGAGTTAACCATATTAAGGTTAATCTCCCTTGGATTTTTAATGGACTGAGATACGGCTTTTTCAGTTATTTCATTAAAACTAACTCTGCTTTTTGCATCCTTAATATTTAATTTTTGAGCAATATGCCAGGCAATTGCTTCACCTTCTCTATCCGGATCAGTAGCTAAAAATACTTTTTCTTTACCTTTAATGCTTTCTTGTAATTCTTTCAATGCCTTTCTTTGTTTAGGAATAACCACATATTCCGGCTTAAAGTTATTTTCAATATCTATCCCTAATTTTGTTTTAGGCAAATCTATTAAATGACCCTTGCTTGATTTGATGGTATAATCCTTACCCAATATTTTTTTTAATGTTTTTTCTTTGGTTGGTGATTCAACTATCACCAGATATTTTGCCATTTTTTATTCCTTGTAAACCTTTTTGTTATTATTTTCTTTTCAATCGGTTAAAAATATCTTGCGGCCACGAAGGTAATATTATTGCACCATAAGGGCAATGTTCTTCACAGCAAAAGCAAGAAATGCATTTCTTTCTATCCGCTTCGGGATATTTATCGGATAAATTCATTGCAGAAACAGGGCAAACTTCAATACATTTTTTGCATATTTTACATTTATTATGATTTACTATCGGCTTAACTGACGCTAAATTAAATATATGGGGGACCGCTGTTTTTCTTATTCTTTGTAAAATACCATTATTTGGTGTCTTAAACCCCGGAATTACTTCTAATTCTCCATCAATAATTATGTTGGAGATATCTGTCTCCCCTAAATTTCTTTCTTTGGCAACCTGTAATAGCTCAATTGTAGCAGGCTTAAGCCCCATCATGGCAGCCATAACAGAATCAAGAGAAATGCCATCATCGCTGCTTAATATTTTATTTATAACTCGTATTTTCCCATTAGTAGGTCCGACACCTTCCATACCGGTTATAGCATCCATGATATTTAAATCAGGAATTCTTATCTGATAAATATCTACTAAAAGTTCAGCAAATCCTTTAATGGAGCGACCATAGGTATGTAATTTTGCCTTCTTTCCTCCCGGAATAATACCGAACATGTTTTTTATGGCACCGGTAATAGTAGTTAAACTGTGAGTTTTAAATTTTGGAACATTAATAACATAATCTGCTTCTATAACTATTTTTGAAATAAATAATTCTTCAATAAATTTTGACTCTACCTTTACCTCGACTACTTCCCTGGCAATATTTCTGTAGCAGCCGTCAGAAGCATCTAATATTCCGGTAATTTTTGCTATTTTTAAGGGGTCAAAGTGAATACTCCCGGAATTATCTCCCACTATTATTTCTTTAGATCCACACTTTTTTAATTCCTGCACAATTGCAGATATTACTCTTGGTTCAGTAGTCACCCCTCTCTCCGGAGGGAATGGTCCTAATAGATTTGGCTTTACTAAGACTTTTTTATCTTTTACTTTATCCCTTACCCCAAATATCTCAAAAACATTTTTTATTATTTCGGATATTTCATTATTTTGTGTATCACTGATTATGACTTTGGACATATTTTCTCTTTCAACTTTGTTTTTTAATTTCGACTTTTTCTCCGATTTTTCTTTCTTTCTTGGATTTTAATCTTTTAATATTCCCTTTATGTTTAAAAATACCGATAATCAAAATTATCGCACTAAATACAATATACTCATAAGGCTGCTTAAACAAAATTGTAAAAATTAAAATTGAAATTAGCGCACAAATAGATGATAAGGAGGCATATTTTGAAGTTATTAAAACAACCCCCCAGACCGTTACTGCTAAAATTGATATCGTTGGATTAAGAGCAAGTACAACTCCAAACGTAGTAGCTATCCCTTTCCCGCCCTTAAAACCGAGAAATAAAGACCAGTCATGGCCACATATAACTGCTAACCCTGCAATAGCCAATATTAATGAACTATCAATATTAAAATATTTTACTAAATAGATAGATAAAATACCCTTGCCGACATCACCAATTATTACTAAAGAAGCTAACAGAGGCCCCAATGTCCTAAGAACGTTGCTTGCCCCTATATTTCCACTTCCGAATTCTCTTATATCTACTTTCTTAAATAATTTACCCATAATATAACCAAAAGGTAGGGAACCCAAAAGATAACAGATCGTAATAATTAAAACAATCTTCATACTATTTCCTTCCTTCCTTTTTTTTCGCTAAGTTAATGATTACAGGCGAACCTTCAAACCCAAATGTTTCATAAAATTTATTTTCTAAATATCTCTGGTAAGAAGCATACATTAATTTAGGATTATTTACAAACAATAGAAATTTAGGAGGTCTTATCCCCATTTGAGTAGCATATTTAATTTTTAATGTATTCCCTCTTACATATTTTGGGGTATTTTTAAAAATAACTTCTTTTATAAAAGCATTCAATGCCGGAGTAGGGATTTTTTTACTATATTGTAAGGAAACTTCTTTAATTTTTGAAATAATTTTATCAATATTGTAACCTGTTATAGCAGAAGTCATTATCACTGGAGGGTTTTTCATAAAAGACAATTCATATCTTATCTCATCAATAAACAATTCTTTATCTATATTATCTTTAATTAAATCGAATTTATTTAATATTATTATACAGGCTTTTCTTTCATTTTGGATAAAATTTGCCATTTTTTTATCTTGCATACTTACTCCTTGAGTAGCGTCCAATATCAATAACACTATATCTGAATTATGTACCGCTTCAAAGGTTCTTAACGTACTGTAATATTCAACATCCTCTTTCGGTTTCGCCTTGCCTCTCAAGCCTGCGGTATCGATAAATATTAACTTTAGTAAATCATGTTTAAAAATTATTTCAATAGCATCTCTGGTGGTGCCTGGTTGTTCGCTGACTATAATTCTATCTTCTCCTAAAATACGATTTAACAAACTTGATTTTCCTACATTGGGTTTTCCAATAATTGATATTTTTATAATGTCCTCTTCTTCTTCCGGTTCTGCTTCTGCTTCTGGAATACAGGATACTATTTTATCTAATAAATCATCAACCTTTAACCCGTGTTCTGCTGAAATAATATAGGGATCTCCGAATCCCAATTCGTAAAATTCATATAATTTTAAGTCACTTCCCGTTACATCTCCCTTGTTAGCTACCAGGATACTTGTTTTATTTTTCTCTCTAATTGCTTTAGCCACCTTAAAATCATCCGGATTTATTCCCTCTTTGATATCGACCAATAATATAATTAAGTCTGCTTCTTCAATAGCCAATTTAGTCTGAAGAGTTATTTTTTTTTGCATTTCTTCTTTTTTTATAAAATCCACGCCCCCGGTATCTACCAGAATAAATTGCTTTCCTTTCCATTTACATTCTGCATATATCCTATCTCTGGTAATTCCGGGTTCGTTCTCAACAATAGCGGTTCTTTTTTTAGTGATTCTATTAAATAGGGTCGATTTCCCCACATTTATCCTTCCGACAATAGCAACAACAGGTTTTCTCAAAATATAACTCCTAACTTTTATAAAATACAAAGTAATAAGTAATGAGCTTAAATTTTCTAAATCGTAAAAGCAGTTACTTATTCATAATATTTTTTATTTTCCTTATGGTCATTTCAGGATTTGCACTTTTAGATATGATTTGACCAGCCACAATTACTTCTGCTCCGGCTTTGATTACCTTAGAAATATTATCTAAATTTATTCCGCCATCAACTTCTAAACTTATCAATTTTTTTTGATTATCTATTATTTTTCTCGCCCTTCCTATTTTAGTAATCATCTCCGGTATAAATTTTTGCCCGCCAAAACCCGGATTAACGGTCATTAATAATAATATATCTATTTTATTAATTAAATATTCAATAACACTTAAAGTTGTTGCCGGGTTTAGAGCAATGCCGGATTTTACACCAGCATCATTGATAGTTTGGATAAGTTTGTCAAGGTGTTTAGATGTTTCGTAATGTACAACTATAATATCTCCACCCGCATCAATAAATGATTTAATCTGATTCTCCGGTTTTTCTACCATCAGATGAACTTCCAAAGGAAGAGATGTTATGCTTTTTATTGATTCTACTATCCTGGGGCCAAAGGAAATATTCGGTACAAAATTTCCATCCATAATGTCTAAGTGAAGTAAGTCTGCCCCTCCGTTTTCTATTTTTTTTAATTCTCTTTCCAAATGGGCAAAATCTACATCCAAAATTGAGGGAGCTAATTTTATTGTCATAATTACAACACCACCTATTTATATAAATAATTGTACATTCTAAAAACCTTTGTCATCACTAATACAGCCATAATTTACGATCAAGACTTCTATATTGAATAGCTTCGGATAAATGAGAAATCTCTATCTTCTCAGATAGTTCTAAATCAGCTATGGTTCGGGCTACTTTTAGTATACGGTCATAAGCACGGGTACTCAAATTTAACTTTTCCATAGCCTTGTAAAGTAAATTTTTAGCATTATCATCGATATTGCAATATTTTTTAATCTGTTTTTTGGTCATTTGGGCATTACAAAAAATACCATCTTCATTATATCTTTCCCTTTGTATTTTTCTTGCATCTTCCACTCTTTCTCTTATGGTATAAGAGTTTTCCTCAGAATCTTTCTCCATAACTTCTCTACAATTTACCCGAGGGACTTCAATGTGAATGTCAATTCGATCTAAAAATGGTCCCGATATCTTTGAACGGTATTTAACGATTTGAGATGAACTACAGGTGCAAACTTTAACCGGATCACCGTAAAAACCGCAAGGACAAGGATTTAGTGACGCTATCAGCATAAAAGAAGAGGTGTAGCTAACAGAACTTAGAGAACGTGAAATAGTGACTATCCCATCTTCCAGAGGCTGACGTAGAGATGCTAAAGCACTTCGGGAAAATTCCGGTAATTCGTCTAAAAATAGTACACCATTATGAGCCAGGCTAATTTCTCCCGGTTTGGGCATCCTGCCTCCTCCGATTAATCCAACATTACTTATTGTATGATGGGGGGACCTAAACGGTCTCTCCGTAACTAAAGGGACATTCGTTGGAAGCAAATTGGCAATACTATATAATTTGGTAATTTCTATAGATTCTTCCAGTGTTAAAGAAGGAAGGATGGTTGGAAGTCTACGTGCCAGCATGGTTTTCCCCGAGCCTGGCGGACCAATCATTATAACATTATGGCTTCCAGCCGCAGCTACTTCTAGGGCCCTTTTGGCATGTTCCTGCCCTTTAACCTCGGCAAAATCTACTTGATTGTTTCTGCTTAGTTTAAAAATTTCCTCTAAATCTACTGATACCGGTTCAATGGATACTTTTTTATCTAAGAATTCAATTACTTCGTAAAGCGAACTAACAGGAAACACTTTTAATTCTGTAATTATCCCAGCTTCTTCAGCATTTGCTTTAGGAACAAGTAATTTATTTTTACTAATATTTTTTGCCATCAAAGCAATGGGAAGCATACCATTTACCGGTTTTATGCTTCCATCTAAAGATAATTCACCCATAATCAGATATTCATTTAATAAATCCGGCTTAACTTGCTTACTGGCAACCAAAATTGCCAGAGCAATAGATAGGTCAAAAATGGGTCCTTCTTTTTTGATATCCGCTGGAGCAAGATTTACCGTAATTCTTTGCATGGGAAATTCGAATTCAGAATTTCTTATGGCAGCCCTAACTCTTTCTCTGGATTCCTGAACAGCCGTATCGGGCAATCCTACGATATTAAAAGAAGGCAATCCTGGATGAATATCAACTTCTATTTCTACCATAAAAGCTTCTACTCCGAATATAGCCGCACTATACAATTTGGATAACAAAAAAACACCTACTTTTTTAGAGAATAGTATCGAGTATGGATACAGTAACAAGTGATGAGTAATGAGTGATAAGTAATAAGTTTCGTGTTGCAAGTTTTCGCATTTCATTGATAATTAGTTAATTAGTTAGTTGGTTACCTGGTTAATTGGTTATTAAATCAATGCATAGGAGTTAACTAACTAATCAAAAAAGGATGTAACGTGTGATAAGTAATCTGTAATAGGTGT
>Ga0209386_1000180_pt1 | contig 32742 bp, 29 predicted proteins | sample NGEPertwo_FD_184510 | JGI IMG/M metagenome (GOLD analysis project Ga0209386, IMG submission 184510) | Arctic peat soil microbial communities from the Barrow Environmental Observatory site, Barrow, Alaska, USA - NGEE Permafrost154B-two... | ecosystem: Environmental > Terrestrial > Soil > Wetlands...
CTATACACAGGGAGATTTTTACAGAATAGAGCCAACCACTGCATATGCTCAAAAATCTATTGCTGGAACGAAAATATTATTCATCAAAACTCCCCCTGGAAACGATAAGGTTTCTGAGGAGGCAAGCCTCGAAATTAAAAAATGGTTTGACAATTGGGATTAAAAGAAAGGGTAAATAATCTCTGTAAATTAGCTTTCTACGGTAAAATCTGAGATTGAGAAGCATTCAACCCGCTACTGCTTTTTTTATAATATATTCTTGACATATTAATTTAATAAATGGTTTAAGAGGATAATAAATGTTAAATTAAACTGCCCACTTTTTGGGGTTCACTCCATCTAAAGATGAAGTTATATATTGGTGGTAGAACAAAAAAATGATACAATACTTCTAAAGATGAAGTTTACAAAAATTAACATATAGGAGATAAATATATGAGAAAAGAGAAAATAACAAAGAAGAATATATATGATTGGTACGAAGACGATAAATTTAAAAATGCCATTCAATATGCAAACAAATGTAGCAATATTGAAGGAGTAAATCAATACTTGTCGCAGTTACAAAGTAATTTTCAGAACTATAATAAAGAAATAAATGCTTTGGTAGAAAATGAGAGCCCAATATTAGATAATAGTTTTTTTATGTGTGATAAAGTAGAAAAAGTAATAAATATATGTAAGTGGGTGAGTATTGTATCCTTTATTCTGTTCATTATGGGGATTGCTTCAGGTACACGGAGTATAATCCCTCTACTAGTTGCTAATATTGCAATCTTGGGATGTATAGCAGCCGTTATTTTAAAGATATCAGGTGTTGTATTAAAGGCTAAATATAATTCAAATCTTAAATCTGTAGAGGAGAAGGTAAGAATAATCAATCAAAAGCATCTAAATGGTATACCTTTACTATGGAATAAGATAGATAATTTATACCTTGCATCTCTTGAACCGACGCATAGAGAAGCAGTTCTTATGCGAAGAGACCAAGAACGTCAGCATCAGGAAAAAATACAAGTAGAAATGCAGCATCAGCGGGTGGTAGAAGAAGAACAAAGGAAAACTAGAAAGACACAAGAAGAAATATTACAAATTGAGAGAGAAAGAGAAAAAAGATATTGGAAAAACAGATATTAGGTAAGAGTTATTAATGTTGCAGATAGATTTAATAGAGAAATAGCTTAGAGAAATGTCACTTGAAATGATAGGCGGAATTTGAAAATGGGAGTTGTATTTATGAAAAGAACTTATGTACTAGTGTTGATGATGGTTTGTATTATTGTGCTGGGATGTACAGCGTGTGAGAAAAATGGAGCAGTCAATGAGGACTCAGAGTCCAATGAAAAACAAACGTTAGAAACAATGGAATTATGTAATACATATACAACTAAATATGGTGAAGTAAATGCTGTTACATATCCTTCCTTTATGTTTGATTACCCGAATGGCTGGACTGTTTCTAGTGAAGATATTACTCCACAATCAGAATTGGTGACGCTTACAAATGAAAGAGGCGCCAAGATTACATATTCGTACATAGGAATTAAGAATCCAGGTGGGTATAGTGCTGCCTTTATGGAACAGGTAGAAGTTTCTAAAGTTGCTGATTCTAATTTCGTTCCGGCTTATGTTCAGGCAACTGATTACTCGGATTTAGGAGAGTTTATGGTTGCTAAATTAAAAGTAATAGGTACTTTGGATATGATGGCAGATTCTGAGTATTCAGAGATCGACGGCGGAGTGTCCTATGCCGTTTTACCAGAAACATTTATTGGCATACATGATAATATTAGAAATATTACTTTTCTTGTAGATTTCTCATTTTGGTATGCAGGTAATGTCGCATTAATTGCCAATGCTCCCGAAGGTGGTTATACAGAGGAAGAAGAAAAAGAGATTATTGCAATATTGCAGAGCTTTCGAGTTGAATCTTGACTCGTTTAAACGATAAAATTAAACATACTAAAGTAAAGAGGATAAGGCAATGAAAAAGAAAAGTGTTACAATTGCAAGCGCATTGGTAATCTCCATTCTATGTGGAAGTAGTTATTTGTATGTGCAGAACGACAATGCAAAGGGGTTGGTAGACAAAAGTATAACACCCCTCTAAGTTATTTCGCCACCGAATCTTTCATAAGGGAATGTTCAAATCTGCAACTATCAGTGCAAAAAAACAGAGCATAGCTATAGCCATCCCCTGTACCGTTATTATAGCACTTGATCACTAAAAAGCGAAGGTGTTATTGCTTATTTATATGAACTAATTCTTAACCAAATATAACCACAATCCGAGACAGCCGTTAATACTAATTATTTGCACACGGACCTGAACCGTGCGCGTCTGCCAATTCCGCCATGACTGCAAATCGCCTTGATATTTCAACGTTTAAAATCCACTTCGCACGGTCTTTTGCTAATTAGACCACACGGCCAAGACCGTGTTGCTCCTGTATTCTATACTTTTATTTTAACTAATACAAGAGTAGATTTTATGGATAAATATTTCATAATTATGATTATGAGACATTATAGCCTTCTCAAACAGTCCAAAATTTCTTAATCATGTTGGCTAATGTTCATTCAAATAACAGGGAAACAAAAAACAAACAACTATAGCAGTTATTTGGTTTTTTTTGTTTTGAACATTTATTTTAAATGTCTATTATATAGGACTCTCATTTGTTCTATTTGAACAGTATACGTATCCATGCATTTAGCGTTTTCTTCGTTGAATAATGCTATATTTTTACCACCACTATGCAAACTACTACTATATTCAATTCCATCAAATTTCTTATTTTTAACATATTCAGAAAAGAACTGGATTGGAATATATTCATTTTCATACATTGGAGGTATCGGCTTAGAAAATTGTAAATTAAGAATAATCCTTAAATCTGCGCCAATTTCAAAATTTGAAATCGCTAAGTCTTTTGATAAATCAAGAATTTTCAATTTTTCCTTTTGTATTTCAAATCTCCCGATTGTAATAAAATCATTCCTATATGGTTTTACTTCATATAAACAAGTTCTCTCTTCTCTTGCTAAATAGAGGTATTTAATTCCTTCAGGATTCAAACGACCTGGTCTCGGTGATATCGGAGTCCCCATCTCCTTTATTAAATAGGGTTCTTTTTTAGTCCTTTTATCACCATTATGTATTCTTGCTCGAAACAACTCAGTTCCACTTTCAATAAAATTATACGCATCTTCCTCATTTAGTATTTGGTCAAATATATTTAGCAAACTACTGTCAACATTAAATCTGTTTTCCAACATTAGACTAGAGGAGTAATCAGTCCAAAATTTGTTAGCATCCCTATATTGCTGTTTGTTTATCTCCATTTTGGCAAGCTCTTTCCTTCCCCTCGCTAGAGTTTAACTTTTGACCATATGTGCTTAATAATGCTTAACTTCTAATTTATGTTTCTATCGGTTATGCCTCAAGTGGCATAGTAATTTTCAGTTTATGCCGTTTTGCTTGTGATGTCATACACGATTCTGTTGACACCCTTCACCTCATTGACGATTCTGTTACTTATTTTCTCCAGCACGTCGTATGGAATACGTGCCCAGTCGGATGTCATGCCGTCAACCGATGTTACCGCTCTTATACCCACCGTGTAGTCATAGGTTCTGAAGTCCCCCATTACGCCTACACTGCGAATGTTTGGAAGTACTGTGAAATACTGCCATATTTCTCTTTCAAGGCCAGCAAGGGCAATTTCGGTTTCCATTTTTTATGCCAAACCGTGTATGATGTTCAGATGTTATATATCCAGCCATGCGTGAAACTATATACTGGTTTATTACTAAAGGTGCTAACAATAGGAATATGACTGCAACTACCATTCCCAGAATCATTTTTTTCTCAATAAATTTATTCAAAGTCAAAATCTCCTAAAAAGGTATCTAGATATGCCTTTTACTGACAAGTTTATACAGCCTATAATGTGGTGTGTTGAAATATCAAAACATGCTGTAAGGTATAGCTATCGTTTCGAGAACTAGTAATAAAGCAAAATAACCATTTCAAGCGCAATTTGTTAGTTATATGTTAGGTTCGGGATAATCGGCATAGCCTCTAATCAGCCCCAATTTGGCGGATAGTATTATTTCCCAATGTCTAAAAAAACTAAGGGCCGTTAACAACCCTATCCATTCTAGGCTTTATAATCCACGAAATTGGCAAAAATTAGGATGTCCACTTTTTAGGGTTCACTCCAATAGCATGATTTCCTTCTATATACCTACTTAAAGCCATGCATTTTTCATCTACCCAAACGCTCGATATTCTAATAAGGCCTTATACAGTACAAAGGACAAAATCCCCAATTTCGCGTCCGTATCGGCTTACGGTTTGGTTAATTCCTAAAGTCTATATAAGTCCTTCGTTAGTCAATAAAACATTTATGCATGGCTCTCTATCTTGCCTCTATTATTCTTTGTATGATAACATAATGCCGCTCTTGATGCACAAATATGCGACTATTGTTTTAACGTCCTCAATTTCGCCCATTTGGATCTTCTTCTCAAGCTCAGTTAAGCTTAACCACATTGATTCTCGTACAACCTGATCTATTATTTCCCCTGTTACTAAATCACCTTTATTCACTTTAGAATAATAAATATAAAGTTTGCTGTTACTAAACCCAACATTGGGCTTATATGATAGAATAAATTTAACGGATTCTGGGTTAAGTACTAGTTGAGTTTCTTCTTGAAGCTCTCTTAAAAGGCACTCTATGTTTTCCTCATTTGGATCATCAAGAATTCCTGCTGGGATTTCAATCGTGTCTTCCATGAGTGCCGGCCTAAACTGCTTTACTAGAAGTAGTTCATGAAACTGATTTTCAATAATTGCTGCCACTGCATCGTAATCATAAAGGATATCATATGTTCTTCCATTAATTTCACGTTGATTTATTTTTAGCCATTCATCATACACGAGTCTATCTATGTGTTTAAACATAATGTAATCCCTCCCTGTGCACTCTAATTCTATTGTTCAAGCACTTTTTTTTATAAAACTTTGTGCTATCTTCCAGTAAATTTTGGTGTACGCTTTTCTATAAATGCACTCATCCCTTCTTTTCTATCATGAAGTTGTGACGCTTCAGTAAAAAGAACAATTTCATTAATAATTGCGTTCTCAATTTTAGAATTCATGCTGAAATCAATGGCTTTTTTAGCAAGTGCCATTGCAGCCGAACTCTTATTTGTTAGTCCTTCAGAGAATGCTAGCGTTGCATCAAGCAATTGCTCTCTCGGTACAATTTGATTCAGAAATCCAACTCGATAAGCTTCTTCCGCATCCATAGAGTTTCCCGTCATAAGCAGTTCCTTGGCCTTTGTTTTACCAATTAATCTCGGAAGTCTAACATTCCCCCCAAAACCACAAATCATACCCAATTTGATGGCAGGAACAGAAATTAAAGTATTATCTGCTGCAAGTCTGAAATCACAGGCAATCGCAATTTCACATCCTGCGCCTATAGTATATCCATGTATCGCAGCTATATATACTTTATCGCTATTCTCTATTGAGCTAGTCAATTTATGACCTTGCTCACTCCATTTTCTCGCTTCAGTTACACTCATATTAAATTCTTCTTTTATATTACCCCCGACCGAAAAAGCTTTCGTGCCTTCAGCACCGATTATTACAATTTGTATATTTTTATCTGCATTTAGTTCGTCAACAGCTGCCTGCAACTCGTATAAGGTTTCTTTCGTTATCGCATTTAGAATTTCTGGCTGATTTAACATTAAAATCGCTTTGTTTTTATTTTTTTTAACCGTAATTGTTTGGTAATTCATATTATAGCTTCCTTTCCATTATATCTTCTTTAGAAGCATAGTTCTACATCCTGTAAACTCATTTATATACAAAAAAACCCTCTCCACTCTTTCTACCTAGTTTACCAGCGCGAACCATTTTCTTAAGCAATGGGTGTGGTCTATACTTGCCATCTCCAAATTCGTTATGAAGTACATCCATAACAGCTAGGCATACATCTAATCCAATTAAGTCACCCAACGCCAAAGGCCCTATCGGATGGTTTGCACCTAGCATCATCGCTTGGTCAATATCCTCCGCTGTGGCAACTCCATCTGCCAGAATCCCTACACCTTCATTAATCATGGGAACCAGTATTCTATTAACTACAAATCCGGGAGATTCTTCTACTTCTACTGGGGTTTTCCCGAGTTTTTTTGTTAGTTTAACAATTGCATCTCTAACTTCATCCGAGGTTGAGAGTCCCTTAATAATTTCAACCAGATTCATCATTGGGACTGGATTGAAGAAATGCATACCGATGATTTTGTCTGCTCTATTTGTGGATGCAGCGATTTCTGTAATGGATAGAGAAGAGGTGTTACTCGCAATGATGGCTTCCGGTTTGCAAATCTTATCCAATTCTGCAAACAATGCCTTTTTTTCTTCCATGTCTTCAGTAGCGGCTTCTATAACTAGGTCAGCATCCGCAACGATGCTGATGTCCGTAGAACCTTTGATTCTTGCCATTATTTCATCTTTTTCTGCAGCGGTCATTTTTTCTTTTGCAATCAGTCTATCAAGATTTTTCGCTACCATAGCAATTCCTTTTTCAACAGAGCTCTCTCTTCTTGCTCTTGTAACCACCTTATACCCTCTTTGTGCAAAAACCTGAATAATGCCTGCACCCATAGTACCCGAACCTAATACTCCAATTTTTTTCATTGAAACTCCCTCCATCGTAATTTATTGTTATCTGTTAATTAATTTACATCATTTTAATTTTCAATCCCTTTTCGTGCCATAACGCCCTTTTTATAATAGTGCTTGATTTCCTTCATTTCAGTGACAAGGTCGGCTATGGCAATCAATTCCGGAGGAGCGCAACGCCCCGTTAAAACAAGCTCTGTTTTTTCATTCTTATTGTCAATCAGCTCCTCAATTGTTTCAAAAGAGATTAAATTAAAGTGCATAGCGCAGTTGATTTCGTCTAAAATAACTAGATCGTAATCTCCACTTTTCGTTGCATCTTTTGCACGTTCGATTCCTTTAGCAATCAATTCCACGTAGTCCTTGGGAGGACTACCGGAAGGGAAAACAACACAAGAATCCTTATAGCTGTCCAATTCTTTTTTTGATATACTTCCTTCTTCTGCGATAAAGTAAGGTTTCCCAACTGTTTCGAGAGTTAGGGCAGGTGATAAAGTCGAAAGAATCATATGTTCACTATAGCTCTTGGACTTCATGAATTGCAGAAGCAATACCTTTTTGCCTGCCCCCAGCGCTCTGATTGCCAATCCAATGGATGCCGTTGTCTTACCTTTACCATCACCAGTATATACCTGAATGTATCCCTTCGTTTTACTCATTTTAGCCGCACCTTTCAATGCCATATTGAAAAAATTGTTATCTTATCTCAAGTTTCTATCTTCCCATGCTTCTCGTTCTAGTTCCTCACGGAATTTAGGATGAGCAATATTAATTAATGCTTTTGCGCGCTGACGGAGATTAAGGCCATATAGGTCTGCAATCCCGTATTCAGTGACTATTATTCTTGAATCATATCTGGAGGTAGTAACAGGAGACCCCGGATCCAATCTGCTAACAATCTTTGATATGGTTCCACCTTTTGCGGTCGAAGGGAGTGCAATAATTGCCTTCCCTCCTTTTGAACGATTTGCACCTCTTATGAAGTCAACTTGTCCACCGATTCCGCTGAATTGTTCTGTTCCTATTGCCTCTGAGTTAAGTGCCCCTTGTAAGTCAACTTGAATAGTAGAATTAATCGAAATCAAATTTTCATTTTGACTATTGATAAATGGATCATTTACATAATCAATTGGAAATACTAACACATCAGGATTTTTGTCTACAAAATCATAAAGCACTTTCGTTCCCATAAGAAATGATGCTACAAACTTACCATTGTGAAGGGTTTTCTTGGAATTGTTGATAACCCCTTCCCTTGCTAACTTAACGACTCCATCAGAAAACATTTCAGAATGAATTCCCAGGTTCTTTCTTTCACCTAGAAAATGAAGAACCGCATCCGGAATTGCCCCAATTCCAAGTTGCAATGTTGCCCCATCATCCACCAAAGAAGCGACATTTTTGCCAATTTTTTCTTCCAATTCGCCGATTTTTGGGGGTTGCAGCTCAATCAATTCCTGCTCTACTTCAACAATAAAATTCGCTCTTGAAAGATTAAGAGATGTCCCAAATGTATATGGCATTTTTGTATTAATCTGTATGATTACAATAGTGTTAGGATTGCGAACTCCTGCTTCCGTGTAATCACAAGAAATACCATAGCTACAATCCCCGTTTTCATTAGGAGGTGTAACTTGAATCAGAGCTACATCAAGAAGATTGCGAGTTGTTAATAGACTTGGCATCTCAAAAAAGAAACAAGGTAAATAATCCCCTCTTCCCGATGACACCGCCATTCTTGTAGTAGCACCTACAAAGCAGGAATTAAAATGGAAATTTTCAGCCATTTCTGGTTTGCAATATTCAGCTTTACCCATAGAAACCATATGTACCAACTCAACATTCCTCAATTCAGGAGCCCTTCTTACCATAGCATCAACCAATGCAGTCGGTTCTCCGCAAGCATGTCCAACCAAAACACGATTTCCCGATTTTATCTGTTTCACTGCTTCATCAGCGGAAACAATTTTATTCTTGTAAACTTCTCTCCAGTTCATATATTTCTCAGTCCTTTCAAATATATAATATTACTACTGTAATTTTATAGCATTTCAATTACCGAAGCAATTGCTGGGCCGCCACCTACGCAAAGTGATGCAACACCATATTTTGCATCGCGCCGCTTTAACTCCGACATCAAACTCACAATTATTCTAACTCCCGTGCAGCCTACCGGATGACCAAGTGCTATTCCTGAACCGTTGGCATTTACTTTGTCCATACTAAGCCTTAATTCTCTGTTGCATGCTATAAACTGTGCGGCAAAAGCCTCATTGATCTCAAAGTAATCAACCTGATTCATTGTTAACCCCGCATACTTTAATGCTTTTGGAACAGCATATACAGGTCCAATTCCCATAAATTGGGCTTCAACGCCTGCAGATGCAGTACCAATGATTTTAGCAATCGGTTTTAATCCATACTTCTCTACCATCTCACCGCTTGCAAGCAGTAGTGCTGCTGCTCCATCATTAATGCCGGATGCGTTTCCTGCAGTTACTGTTCCGTCCTTCTTAAAAGCAGGCCTTAAATTGCCGAGTGACTCCATAGTTACTTTTTTTGGATGTTCATCCGTATCAAAAATAGTATCCCCTTTACGTCCTTTGAGTACCACGGGCACAATTTCTTCTTTAAACCTTCCTGCTTCTATAGCTGCAAGAGCGCGTGCATGACTTAAAAAAGCCAACTCATCCTGTTCTTCTCTAGTTATTTTATATTTTTCTGCCAGATTTTCTGCTGTAACTCCCATATGGTAGTCACAAATAGCACAATTCAATCCATCATTGGTGATACTGTCAAGAAGTTTTACATCACCCATTCTGATACTTCTGGCTTTATTAAGAATATATGCGGCATTCGACATGCTCTCAACGCCTATTGCCACACCGATATCTGTTTTTCCAAGTAATATCTGTTGACTAATAATCTCTGTTGCCCTCATTCCAGAACCACATTGTTGATCGACGGTACAAGCATAACCTTCCATCGGCATACCAACTGCATACTGTATTTGTCTGCCTGGATTTCCTTTTGAACCGCCCTTGTAAATCATTCCACAGGCAACTTCGTCCACCACTTCCGGGGACAAATTAGCTCTGTTTAAAACCTCTTTCGCAACAATTGTTCCCAACTCAATGTTTGATAGAAGTGAGAGCCCTCCCATAAAGTCGCCAATTGCCGTTCGCGCTACGCTTATAATATATACTTCGTTCATTGGTTTTCTCCTTTTCAATTCAATGGACTTAATGAAATTCAATATGTTTTAAAATCTCCTCGGAAACATCAAACGGTGTCGCTTCATTTCTAAAAACTTTTTTTGACATTGCTTCAACAGTTGACTTAATTTGAGCTTCCAATTTGAGTATGATTTCGGTTTCTATTTCCGTCTTTATGCGGCTAATTGTCTTCTTTCTACGTTTCACCATATTTTTTTCCCCGACAATCATTATTTGATCTACGAGTTCCTTAATTCCAATATTATTGCTTGCGACTGTTTTTAGTATGACTGGTCGTATTTCTTCCGGAATCGCAATCAGCGAGTTGATCATTAGCTGATAAAATTCTTCTGCATCGGGCTTATCTGATTTATTTATAACAAAGATGTCCGCAATTTCCTGCATGCCAGCTTTCGCCATTTGAATAGCATCACCAAATCCAGGTACAACCGTGACTACTGTAACATCAACAAAGTTTGTGATTTCAGTCTCGTCTTGACCGATACCTAAACTCTCAACAATAATTACATCAAAATCATAGGTTTTATACAAGTACAGAGAGTTTTTCGTGCTATGCGATATTCCTCCCATAGAACCTCTACTGGCAAAACTTCGAATAAAAACACCCTGATCTACATTGTGCGTTGCCATTCTTATTCTATCACCCAAGAAGGCTCCACCTGAGTAAGGGGAACTTGGGTCTACAGCTATGACTCCAACTCTTTTACCCTGTATGCGGAACTCTTTAATAATCTTATCAATTGCTGTTGATTTACCAGCACCACCTGGACCTGTTATTCCAATTACAAGTGCATGATCTGTCATATTGCGATAGGAGTAATTTAGGATTTCCATAACTCCATCATCTTTATTTTCTATCACAGATAAGGCTTTTGCAAAAGCACGCCTATCTTTCTTATCCAATAATTCAATCAATTCCGCAGTTGTATATTTGCTCATTACTAAACCTCTTTTTCCAGTTGAATCTCAATTAATAGGATGCTCTCAGCCCTCCTCAGAATATAAGCCCAAGATATTTTTCTTATCGGAACGGCTTAGAGATCTTCCCATCAATGTTTGCCATCGTTTTGTTTTTATTCTTTTTCCTTTTCTACCATCAACTTTTCAATAAACACAACCGAATCATTAAAAGACGATCCTGTTCCAAAAGAAGCAACTACACCCATCGCAGTCAATTCCTCAATGTCATCTTTTGTCATGAGCCCACCAGCTATTACTTTAATATCAGCCGCATTAAGCCTTTTCAATTCGTTAATAACCTTTTTGCATATAATAACCAAACTCCCTGAAAGGTCGGAAATTGCTAGAACATCTGCATCCTCCGAGACAGCTACATTAGCTACACCTTCTTCAGTCTGATATCTGCCGGTATAAACGACTTCCATTCCTGCGTCACGTAAAACATTTAGCATAGTAAGTGCTCCTCTTTCATGAATATCGCAACCAACTTTACCGATTACTACTTTAGTTTTCCTACTCATTATTATTCACACTCCTTCAGTGATTCTTCCACGTAATTCGGCGTTGGACACATTTCAAACGGATCATAACTAATACCATAACCTAACCTGACGATGCCACACATTTCTCCAATTGTCATTCCTGCTTTTACTCCGTTAATAACAGATTCCGAAATATTTGCACCACTTTTTGTGTCCTCATACAGTCTAACAAAACAAGGGTTTAACTTTGAGTAGTCACGGTTCTTTTTATAAGCGATGACCTCCTCCACTCTTTGCTGACGCATTTCCTCGCTAGGCACCTTATATGCACAATTTGAAATCGCCTGATTAATTGGTCCCTCTTCTCCTTGGAAGCTGTTAACGCCGACCAACAATCTCTTCCCTTCGGTTTTTTCTCTCTGAATTTTTAAGCGATTCTGTTCCATCAAATTTGCGAGCCATCCACTTTCTAAGCATTCATAAATCCCGCCTCTTTCATCAATCTCTGCTAGATATTCTTCACAATCCTTCTGGAATTTAGAGGTGAGCCATTCAATATAATATGAACCTCCAAGAGGATCCGCTACTAGTGGGATATTAGCCTCATGAGTTATGATATGTTGAGTATCTAAATTAAACATTCTTGCGTCATGCGAGGGAAGTCCTATTGCTTCGTCTATACTAGAAGCATCTATGGAATTAACCCCTCCTAATACACTACTCAAAATCTGAAGGGTTACTCTAGCTGCATTGTTAAGTGGTTTTTGCATTTGAAGTGATAAGCCTGATGTTCTAATTCCAATCTTCATCATCATAGCTTTATCAGTCTTTGCATGGAAACGTTCCTTTGCAACCTTAGCCCAAACTTTTCTTATTGCACGGAACTTAGTAATTGTCTCAAAAAAGTCAGATTCTGCATCCAATGAAACTACCATACTACCATAATCATCAATTGTCATACCTCTTTTTTCAAGGTCTTCAATGATAGCAATGGCCACTGCTACTACTCCCCCGATTTCATGGATTGCAGTCATACCGCCTTGGCAAGGGTCTACGCCGTTTGGAGCTGCTGCTTTCCACTTTGGAGTGTTCTTCATTGTATATTCGACGTGATCCATACAAACTCTTCGATTAATTTCTGTTGTCCAGTCAGGGGAAGCATACACAAGTTTTGCTCTGATTGGATCGCAGATTCCGCTTCCCCTCAATTTCTTAGGTGACAAGCCACTCTTATCCATGATTGCAACAAGGCAAGCATGAAAATAGATTGAACAGGATACATTTTGATGCGCTGTTTCATATGTTACTCCTTCGAGTGGCATATCTTCCAACATCTTTTCGTAAACGTTCATTGCATAAGTCGCAACTCCACCGCACATCATACTATTCCATGCTTGCGGGTGGTCTGGGTCGATACCAGACTGCGTTGGAAGATCAGCAAGCAATCGGAGATCATTCATACCATTCAGGATATAGGACTTAAAAGCTTTGTTTGTTTCTTCTGGGGTTGCATAGCTGACAATGAAAGACTTTAGCCAAAGTCTGTCGCGATACATAGTCGAATATAATCCACGAGTAAAAGGATATGATCCAGGATTGGCGATATCTTTATCATAATCAATATCCTTTAAATCGTCAGGATTGTACATAGGTTTAACTTTAATATGACTCTGGGTTGCATCTCTAACGAGACCGTCCTTATCTCTATCTAACTCTACTTTCTTATTTGTTTCATTACAAGAATTACATGAGTTCATAAAACCACTCTCTTTCTTTTATTGTGAATATAATTATAGTACTTGAAGTGTGAAAAGTCTTTAGGATTAAGGAGTGATTTCATAATCAAAATACCTGTTGAAATCACTCCGTAATCATTTCAATTTATTTTACAGCTTTGGAATTTTCAAATTTAAATAAACCAATTTTATCAAGATATTCATCACTCATTCTATCTTTTGTTACCAGACTGATTAATGTAGTAATAACAAGATTAACAATAAACATAAACCCCGTTGCAGTCATACCTGGCCATGGGTCTCCAAAGGCTCCTGTGACAAGAATGATATATATAATGAAACATCCAATAACTGAAACATAGGCTGCAGTCCTAGTTACTCCCTTCCAAAACAATCCTAGAAGAACTGGTCCGGTAGTTGTGGAAAGAAGTCCACCCACACCAATCCATAAGAATAAAGTAAGAAATGGAGGTGGTGTAATTACAAGTGCGGTTGCTGCTATGGCAATCAGTATTGTAGCAGTTCGGGAGATTATTTTTACGTATTTTTCTGCTTTTGCTTCATCATGATTATATTTTACTGCTAAAGTGCATCTATATACATCATTAGCAATAGCCTGTGCATTTGCTACAAACAATCCTGACGCCGTAGACATTATTGCTGCGTAGATACCAATAATTAGAAACGCCGACAGATAATCAGGAAGTACAGCATTGAATAAAGCGGGCAGCGCCATATCCGCTCTTTCCAGATTAGGCATTGTTGCTCTTGCAAGCAAGGCCGGAAGTGGGGCACCAATAACAAAAATCATTCCAACTACTGCTGATGTAATTAGGGCTTTAGGCATTTCACGGTTGTCTCTTAAGGCCGCCCACTTCATACCGAAATGAGGGAGTAAGCTATATGGCATATGAGCGAACAAAGTCATAGCTACCGCAAAACCTGATGCAAGCTGCATATTGGCAGAATTGAACACGCTTCCCGCACCGAGTTCAGGGTTTTGTGCTACCAAAGCATTGTTTAACTCTGAAATACCGCCTTCCAATCCAGGAGCAGCAATAAACACCGCTATACAAGTAAGTGCTACAACAAGCATTATACAAGCTTGAATCGTAGCTGTTAAGATGTTTGCACGTGCACCGCCTATTACTATATACGAGAGTATAATTGCTGTTGTAATCCAAATACCATATTTATAATCAACTCCGAATAACACTTCGAAAATAGTTCCTCCAGCAACTATTTGGCCACCGATATATGCTAAAAGCATAAAACTGATTAATGCACCAAGAAGGCGTAAAAAATTGCTGTTGTACCGAATCCCTAAAAACTCAGGGATAGTTCTAGCTCCCGAGCGATTGATACCAACGCCAAGTTTGCCAAGAAATGTCATTCCTAGATAACCACCCATAGGGTAGAATAGAAGATACCAAAATGCTGGGAATCCGTAACCATATGCCATTCCACCGCTACCCATGAAAGTTGCTCCACTAGCGAAGGTTGCTGGAATTACAAGTCCGATTGTCAGCCAAGAATAAGTTCCTCTAGCAGTTGCATAGTCGTCTTCATTTTTTATTTGTTTTGAAGAATGCCAACCCGCCCAAAGAAGTACTCCAATAAAAATCACAAAATATATCCACAAAAAATTATTTCCACCAAGATTCATTCAATTCACCTCTTTATTTTAATTTATTAAGCGATAACCTGTAAATTCAAATTGCCTTAATTGCTAAACTTACTTGACTAATCATTAGGTTAGTTATTGTAGTAACCTTTACTTTTAAAGAATTTTATTAATACCAAATCTGCTACAATGTAAATAACAAAACATGCGGGAATCATAATATACCAAAACATATATTTTATTGACATGTTGCCTCTGCACCATGTCTCTCCTTTCTAATTAATTCTCAAGTGATAACGTATTTTTAAAATTTAAGCAATTTCATTAAATAAGCTTCTTACATAGAACCTTCCTACTCCTTTCTTAATCCTCAATTAATGACAGCTTATTATTCCGAACCACTAAACTAACACTATTACAACTAATCCAAACTAAATTTCCATGCACAATGCCAATCATTCGGGATTTCATCGGGAGGGCAGCCAATACATTGTGTTTTAATTCTAGAATCGACCGTCTCCGCGAACTTACTATATTCAACCATACCCACAGGTTTACAACCAAAGAATTCCATCCCTTTGCTATTCCGAGCTGCCTGTACTCTGCATTTGTTCATGTGAAATATTATAGTCTTCTCGTCAAACCGTATAATTTCTTGCTCATTTAAAAATGCATACATACGATATTTCAAACATTGTTCAAGCGCATCTAAACCGCCTCCTGGCTCCATTTTTAGAAGACTCATTATTCTTTTAGCTTCCAACACAGTTTGCTTACTCCATGCCTCAATATCCGCTTCTATAGTCTCTTCAATACCTAATCGGCGTTCTACTGCCTGAAACCATAGACCATCATGAGCCAACCATCTTTTAGCAAAGTCAATTGCAAGATCTTTCCACATATCATTTGATACATAATCGTAGTTCATCCTTCTTTCCTCCTTATCTGTTGTTGAAAACCACATTTATATTTTTTTCTACAAATGCAGACATTCCAGTCGCCTTGTCTTCTGTAGAAAAGCACTCTGAAAACAATGCTTTTTCAATTGATAATCCTCTGTCAAGATCACACTGAATTCCATCGTTGATGGCAATCTTAGCAAATCGTACAGCAATCGGGGCATTTTTAATAATAATTTCGGCCAACTTGATTGCTTCCTGCATGAGTACTTCATGTGGAACAACTTTATTTACAAGACCGATTCTCATTGCTTCTACTGCTCCGATTCTCATTCCAGTAAATATGAGCTCTTTGGCTTTATTAATACCAACCTTTCTTGGAAGTCTCTGGGTCCCGCCAAAACCCGGTATAATACCCAACCCCACTTCAGGCTGAGCAAAGATAGCATTTTCAGAAGCTACCAAAATATCACATGCTAAAGCCACTTCGGTTCCACCACCAAGGGCATATCCGTTGATTGCCCCTATAACCGGCATATGCATACTTTCTAGTTTGTGAATGCAACTGTGTCCAATGCTAGCCCATTTATAAGCAGATATCACATTAAATGTATTCTGCAAAGCAATATCACCCCCAGCTATGAATGCTTTATCTCCTGCACCAGTTATGATCAAACAATATATATCCATACATTTTTCGATTTTATCTAAAGCTATCTCTAACTCCTCCAAAACTTGAAAGTCCAATGCATTCAATGTTTTAGGATTGTTAATGGTCAATATTCCTATATTATCTCTTCTTTCATAAAAAACTAATCCCATATACCTACCACTCCTTTTTTTAACTAGAATAGAATACTAAAGCATCTTAAAATTAGCAGATCTTTTTTCAAGGAAAGCACTGATTCCTTCTTTAAAATTGTAATCTGTGTTGCAATTGTCAAGCATAGTTGCTTCTATTACGAAACCCTCCTCAAGACTACATTCCAGTCCTACGTTTACAGCATATTTCGTTGACTGCATCGCGTTCGGAGCGAAATTTGCTATTCTTTGTGCATATTTCATAGCTTCCTCCATCAGTTCTTCTTGCATAACTATCTTATTGATTAATCCCACTCTGAATGCCTCTTCTGCACTGTATTTTTCATTTGCAAGTAAGAGCATTTTAGCATTTTGCGCTCCTATCATTCTTGCAACAATTTGTGTGCATCCCCAACCCGGGACTCCCCCAAGGCTCGGTGTAGGAATGCCGAAGAGTGCAGTGTCAGCGGCAATTGAAATGTCGCACGCGGTAATTAATCCAATAGCTGCACCTAGAGCATAACCGTTTACTGCAACAATGTATGGCATTCTTGAATTCATAATTTTCCGTACAATAATACCACCTTGACAATTGTATTCTTTTACTTCATCAGCAGTAAAGTCTCTCTCTGCTTTCACATCACCTCCAGCCGTAAAGGCTTTGTTGCCAACTCCAGTCAATATGGAACATCTGATTTCTTTATTATTTTCACAAATATCAATCACTTCCTGCATATCATATAAGAAAGACATATTCATACTATTCATCGTATCAGAATTATTGATTGTTATAATTGCCACGTTGTCTTTTTCTTCGTATTTTAAGTGTTCCCATTTCATTATTTTCACTAAAATCAGTTTGTAAACTGACCCTTTCCTATCATTCATTAACAAGTGCACATAACTTGATTTAATTAGTATATTACAAAATTATCTAGAGTATGCTTATATGCTTATTAATAAAGCAATTCTTATGCCATTTCTAAAATGTTCTTATAATTATTTAATACAAACTACCTAATATTGACTAAATAAAGGGGCTTTTGGGTTATTAATATAGTTTTTATTGCATTATTTAATGTTGTTACATATCTTTATTAAACAGAAAGTCTCAATATTATAGTGTAACACTACTAAAATATTGTAATAATAATGTTACACTATTTACGATTGGTTTATGCAATGTTACACTATTTACAATTGGCATATCTAATGTTACACTTAATCTGAGTATTATTTATTTCCTCTTGTCAATATGTTTCTCCTGCTGAAGAAGCTTATTTTTTAATATATATACCTGATCCTTTAATTATTCAGGATACGAATGACTCACAAAGTTAACCAGAAAAATCAGGAGGCAGAAATAATGATTGATTATTCCTCATATGAGATAAATATTAATTTTGAGAAACAAAATTTAAACCGTAAAGCGTGGAAATCTATGACCGAAGGAGTGCCATTGGATTCTAATTTAGAGATTTCCGATGAAGTTCTGAATGGTTGGATTCGTTCTCAGCGTCTAGGGATTGACCCTCAGCAAAGGTCTGTATCCAAGGTAATTTCTCATTCAAAACTTGAAAACCTCAAGCAGGATAACAAATTAATTCTTGATTTCAGTAGGCCGGCATTAGAAAATCTTATCGCATTTGTATATGGATCTGGTTTTAATGTAGCTATAAGTGATAAGCACGGAATTATACTTGAGGTTTTTGGCGATACTATCAGTGTTGAATTAGCAAAGGATGGCAATTGGGTCCCTGGCGCTGACTGGGGTGAGACTTCCATCGGAAATAATGGTATTGGAACTTCTCTATATTTAAAAAAACCGATACTCCTTATCGGATATGAGCATTATAGTAGATGTTGCCACCATTGGGCAAGTGCCGTAGCACCGATTTTTGACCACTATCATAATCCAATAGGTTCCATAGCTCTCTGCGGCCGTTTCGAAAAGATTCATCCACACACGCTGGGCATGATTGTAGCTGCTGCACATGATATCGAAATGCAAATTTCGCTCAGAGATAGTATACGTCAGCGCGAGCTCGCATCTGAGTATCAAAATATCCTAGTCAATTCGATTTCTGATGGAGTCTTGGGAACGGATATGAATGGAAACATTACTTTCTGCAATCAAAAATCCTACATGCTCCTTCATGCTAAACCTGGTAGTTTACTCGGAATTAATATCGAATCTTTGGTTGGACGGCAAAACAATTTAATCCTTAGAAATTCGGTAAAAGGAATTGTTGATAAGGAAATTATTTTCAATATAGGCGACGGATTTATTAAATGTATCTGTAGTTCATCGAATATCTATGATACTGATAATATTAAGGGTTCTGTTATCACGATTCGAGACTATGAGGCCGCAGTCAAGAATGCTCATAAGCTTTTACATTTAAAACCGAAATGGGAATTTAGCACTATGATAGGCCGGAATAGGCACCACCTCGACATGGTTAATTTAGCAAAAGTTTCAGCAAGTTCAGATAGAAATGTCTTGATTTTGGGAGAAAGCGGTACTGGCAAAGATGTTTTTGCTCAATCCATTCATAACGAAAGCGATAGAAAATCCGCTCCCTACGTAGCAATCAACTGTGGTGCCATACCAAATAACCTAATTGCCAGTGAACTGTTCGGATATAATGACGGGGCTTTTACCGGAGCGAAGAAAGGTGGGCACAAAGGTAAATTTGAAATGGCAAATGGTGGCACTATTTTTCTTGATGAAATTGGTGAGATGCCTATGGATCAGCAGGTTGTGCTGCTCCGCGTGTTGGAAGAAAGCTCTTTTACTAGAGTAGGTTCTTCTGAAAAAATTCCTCTTGATGTCCGTGTTATTGCAGCAACAAGCAAAAATATCATTGATGAAATTAGAAATCACCGGTTCCGCCAAGATTTATTCTATCGTCTCAATATATTTGTAATCCACACGGTGCCTTTACGAAATAGGAAAGATGACCTTGAGATATTGGCAAATTCTTATTTGCAGAAAATAAGTTCTCATTCAAATTTTCCTTTCCACGAAATCAGTATAGATGTTCTTTCACTATTAATGAATTATGATTGGCCAGGAAATGTCAGAGAACTGCAAAATGTTCTTGATAGAGCTCTCGCCTTTTCAAGCAATGGGCTTATCACTCAAGATATGATAAATATTGAATCTCTCAAAATTGATGCTATCCCTATGCAAAAAACTCTGGAAATGATTCCTATAATTAAGTCAATTAAGGGAGATGGATCAAACATATTGAAATCCGAGTTAGATAAAAACAATTGGAACATCACAGCAACCTGTAAAATTCTTGATATATCAAGACCCACTTTATATCGCTGGATAGAAAAATATAACTTAAAAGACAGCAGTAAACCTCCAAATTTTCATATATAATAGTATCCCACTGCAATCCGAATGAACTCTTTTCAACAATGAATGTTATTATAGACACAAGCCTCCATTTACGCCTATTATCTGTCCCGTAATATAAGAAGCATCCTCACTTGCCAAAAATAGCGCAGTATTAGCAATTTCTTCAGGGCATCCTAAACGTCCTAGCGTAACTTTATCTATTAATTTATTTAATATTTCTTCAGGAACGTCCTTAACCATGTCTGTTAATATAAACCCTGGAGAAATAGCATTTGTTCTAACATTGGCTCCCCTTTGTGCAAATTCTTTTGCCCATGTTTTTGTCATTCCTATTATACCAGCTTTTGTTGCAGAGTAATTTATCTGTCCAACGTTACCGAATTCACCTGCAATAGAAGCCACATTAATAATCGAACCTTTTCCCAAAACCTCCATCTGGGGTCCTATCAAACGCGTCATATAAAAGACTCCTGTCAGATTGACGTCAATTACTTTATTCCATTGATCATTAGACATTTTTTTAGTAAGCGAATCTTGTGTTATTCCCGCGTTATTAACTAAAATATCAATATGCCCATATTTACTCATGACATAATTGTAGAAGATATTACAAGCCTCCGAATCAGTAACATCCAGCTTGTACGCTTCCATATTTTTAATACCATAAGCTGGAGTTATTCTATCTACGGTAATTACTTTTGCACCTTCCTCCACAAATCGTTTAACTATAGCTTTGCCTAATCCCTGTGCCCCTCCGGTGATAATAGCAATCTTACCTTGCAATCTTAACATATTTTATTCATCTCCGTTCTCATTTCATTAGTCTCAACCAAGGTGATAATCAAAATTATCGAAAATTTAGAAGCAGTCAATACATTTCCACCTTGAACTCTTAAATATTAAAGTATTGTGCACTCTTGCAACAATGTTTGTGCGTACCCATTAATTGCTGCTACGTAGGGTATACATTAAAGCATAATCTTTTTATCAATCAGATTTCCTTGACAGTTGTATTCTTTTACTTCTTCAACAGTAAAGTCTCTCTCTGGTTTCACATCACTTCCTGCATATCAAATAAAAAAGATATATTCGTACTATTCATCTTATCAGAATTATTGATTGTATAAACTGCAACGTTTTCTTTTTCTTCATAAATTAGATTCTCACATTTCATTTGATGCACTTTAGCCTCTCCTAATAATTGATAATCTATACTCAATGTTTACCTTCCATTTATTAATTAAGCAATTCTTGTGCCAAATCATCAGATATTAATTATCACACTAATTCCTATACCGCATTTATCGCAGATTGAAAATATTGATATTTAGTCTTCATAGTTCCCTATAATGTGTGCTGCTTCGCATTGCTGATGATTTCCTTGATTATTCTCTCTATTTTACTCCCATATTAATTTTTGGCATAAGAAATTCACCTTTCTGACGCGCACGACCAAGCCCAGTTAAATAAAAAGCCCATGCGTGCTTAAGAAATGGATTCCCTTGTTTTCAAAAACAAAAAAAGCCTGAAACCATTAAGATTTCAAGGCATTTGGTGGTGCAGCCAAGAGGACTCGAACTACTAAGCCCTTGCGAGTATACAGACCTGAACCGTGCGCGTCTTCCAATTCCGCCATGACTGCATGAACCCCTGAAATTTCAACGTTTAAAATCCACTTCGCACGGTCTTTTGCTAATTAGACCACACGGCCAAGACCTTTTCCCCTACCACCGTCTCAACGTGCGGTTAGATGACATAATTAATGTCGATTGAACTTTTCCATGAAGGGTGAGTTGGTGAAATTGCTGTCAGTTGAAAAAATTAGGGGGTGAGTTGACGGGATAGATGTTATTCGAATTTTTTTGCGTCACCAGAGTGTCTCATCCTAAGGAGCATCCATAAAACAAAAGAAAAAAACCCGCAAGTGAGCCTAGTTCGACTCTACCTACAGGGTTTTGACTCAATCCATATACTTTGCATATAAGAACTCAATAAGAAAACAACCTGAAAATCGACTTGATTGATCTTCAGCCCATATTTTAGCCTTTTGGCGGGAATGGGTCATTTCCATAACTGTTTTTCTCACCAATTTTGCCATCCTTGTTATGAATAACATGCTCTGTTCCACTATTTTTTGCAAGTTCCTTCCCAAGTTTTACTGCTTCAACCTTTGTCTCGGCATGATTGCTTGCTCTTGTTCCACCTTCTCGTTTATTGTCCCACCCACCATTCTTATTTGGAACAGTATGTACTGGTTTATTTGCCATAAGTGTGTCCTCCTTTCTCTTATCCTCTTACTGGTATTCTTTTCTTCATAATTTTGTTTTTAAAACATTCCTTTAATACCGCGAGTTTTTTTATTGAGTTATTTAATGCTGTATCTTGCATTTATGGCTTACACACCTTGCAAGGCACGTATCCTTGTGCAATTGCTTCCGCCCTACTTGTTAATATCACTTTGTTTTCAGGGCTAATTGATTTAACATATGAGCAAGTGCTGATATGAAATTTCTTTGTGTTTGAATTTCCAATATATATTGTTCCTGCAGTGTTAGGGTTTACAACACTAGATGAAACCTGAGTCGGGGTAGTAACTGGGATAATATTAGCAGAAGGTGAAACCGGCGTATTTCTTGACACATTAGAAGTAGTGATGTTATATCCTTGCCCGCTTGTTGTGACAGTAATATTTCCGGAAATTGCTGTGCCTAATACCATAGCTCCTATGCTTTTAAACCTTTGTAATGGTTCCTGGTGAGGATGGCCGTAAGTATTTCCATCACCATAGCTGATTATAACAAGACTAGGTATTATTATATTAAGCAAAACTTGTGAGTTTGCTGTATAACTGCCATGGTGGCCTGCTTTAAAAACATCTACTTTTTTGCCAACCCTCTCAGCGACGATACTTTCATATTTTGAATCTAGATCCCCAGTGAATAACGCACTGAATCCGCTATAATCTAATTCTGCTACAACAGAATTGTTATTAGAATCACTGTCTCCATCTACTATATCATAAATATTTAACCATGCATTTTCTCCAATATCAATTTGCATATCTTTATCAACTAAGAAAGCGCAGCCTTCTTTATCAACCGCAGCCATATAATTTCTCCAAGTTGCGGTTGTTCCTACCTCTCCAGAATCAATAACCATTTCCACATTAAATGCAGCTAAAACAGCCGGGATTCCTCCTATGTGATCTGCATGGATATGTGTACAGATTACAAGCTCTAGGTTACCACCAACGTATGGCCTTATATAATTAACAACTTTTGCTCCATAACCAGCTGTTCCTGCATCTATTAGCACTTCATAGTTTCCATAGTCAATAAAAATGCTGTCTCCCTGCCCAACATCTAAATAGTGGATAGTCATAACTTTTCCATTAATTGAGGAAACCATAACGGTCTGGGATGTATTGTTCCAACTGACATTTGCACCAAATGATTCAAGTACTGCCCTTATTGGAAGATACGTTCTTCCATCTTTAATTATAGCAGCTGAATCAATTGCTATTTTAGTATTATTTTTAAGAATATAGTTCTGTCCAATCATCACCTCGACTGTAGTTCCATCTTTAGAAACAGTCGCCGTACTTGTATCTTGTTCCCAGGATACATTGCAGCCATATGTTTCCATCGTAACCCTTAGTGGTACCTGCGTCCTATTTGCTTGATCAATAAATGGCGAACCGCTTTGACTTGTAAATGTAACTGGAGAATTATTGATTGAAACTGAAACGGTTGCCAACGCTGTCGCTGAAGAAGAAAGGATTAGAGTAATTGAAAGAATAACTGCTAATAGTTTTTTCATAAAATCTCCTCTTGAATTGGGAAAGAATTAATATTTACAGTTTTAAAAGTTCTTCTGGTACAATTATATATCATGTGATTTTAATCCTCGTCTAATTAATCTTCTTGGCTAATTTCTTTAATCAATAAAACACAGATAATCCAGCTCGGTAAATTCAACCCTTTGTTTAGTTATTACATATTAATTATTGAATATGTTTAATTCCATTTACTTCTCCCTGATACCGTTTATCATATCAACCAGGAGGTAGAAAAATGAACATTGATAAAATAGAAATAATAAGCGAGCAGCTTTTATCACTTACCAAGCTTTGGCATCTATTGCTGGCATCAAATTGCAGTGAATTAGACAAGGAAATAAATGAGGAATTGCTTTTGGAAATATTAGAAACAAAACAAATTGAACTTCAAGAATGCCTGAAATCTAATAATATATAAAACTATTACAAATCGATGTTGATTTGTAATGGACACTTTGTAGCGAATATCTCTATATTTTCAGTGGTTGCTCACACAAACCAAGAATATCTCAATTTTACAACTATACTTTAATAATTTTTCCTATCCCTGTGACGATTTCAAACTTCAGACACCCTGATTAAGAGTTAGTAAGTGGATTTTATTTGAATTTTTTAGATTTTAATATTGATAAATTAGTTTCACTTTTAATCGGATGTTCGTATATTATATCCAATAATTCTGTAATAACACTATTTACAATTTCAAGTAATTCTTTATCAATATTTTCTTGTTTTGTTATATCTCCGCCATTTGTATGAATCGCTCCATTTCCAATATCTTTTATTGCTGTTAGAAACAATATGTTGATATTAATTGCCCATTTTGGGGCTGTATTTTTATTAATTTCATCTTCTAGTTTATTTATTTTATCGTTAAGCATTCCCTTTGTATACCCTTGTTTATATAATATTCATTCTAGAGCAGAGCGGTACATTGCCATTGCAGCACTAACAGCTCCGACTGAACGAGCTCTAAAGGCTTGGTCAATATAATATTTCACTTCAAAGGGGGCATTTGATGTAATACATCCGCTATATGTATCATGTAATACTGCTAATTCTACTTCTACTGGTCCTTGATATATTAGTAGTAAGGCTGTACTCTTACATTGAAAGCATGTTGCTTTATACAAATGTGGTAATTCATTAAAGGTAATTTGTTTTGATGCGATATCTAAGCTATAGTGATTTGAAGTGATTGGTGCTACAGAATAATTTCGTGGTGCACCACACTTTGGACAAAATAATTCATTATTAAACGCCTCGACGACTCTACTTATCGTTTGTGGGATTGAGCTATATCCATTACGTGCTGGGTTTGATCCAGTTCCTCCGCAAGATGTGTTTGTTAAATTAATAAGTGCTTCTTTAAATCCGATTAAATTATCAATCATGTTTTACTCCTTAATAAATAATTATTTGTTTTATATTATTACATACTATTCTCAAAATATATTTTTTGAGATTATATCGATTCAAATCCTAACATTTCATTGTATTTTCATATTGCAGAAACAATATCGCAATCCAAACACTTTTTTTGATACATCTTAAAACTGCCCATGATATGTTCATGGCTGTTATTATTTGCTTTTTTCCTATTCTCAATAATTATGCTTTTGAAACTTGAACATTACAGTACATTGCTACTTGTAGGTTGAAGTCAATTCTCGTGTACACACGGACCTGAACCGTGCGCGTCTGCCAATTCCGCCATGACTGCATGAACCCCTGAAATTTCAACGTTTAAAATCCACTTCGCACGGTCTTTTGCTAATTAGACCACACGGCCAAGACCGTGTTGCTCCTGTATTTTATGCTTTTATTTCAGCTAATACAAGAGTGAGCTAATAAATCAATAAGTCGTTTTTTAACATTTAAACAAAACTTGATTTAGAGAGGGCTAGCAAAATCTAGTTCAATTCTGAGGAGGTATGCTAACACCGAAATAAACAGGCTTGAAATGAGGAAAGAAAAAGCATTGCCACTGCTACTTAAGGCCATATCAAACGCCCTTAGTATAGCTTACGATGAAATTATGAATTTCATAGGATAAATGGGCAGTATTTCTTGATTAATCCCTAGTATTTTTATTATGATTACCTATTAACTCTGGTTATTTGTCCACAATATCGGCTTTGTACAAAATCAATTATACATTTACAACCATCGATTATATTCTCTGGTGCATATGGTATTTCAGATCTAATGCTGCCATGTGACAGATCCTGTATTAATGAAAACAAATAAGCATTTTCTTCAAAAATGGGATTGTCTAACTCAGTTAAGTACTCTGTAAGGTTTATTTGATCAGGTCGTTCAAATCTCCATATTGTTTCCAAAACATGGCGAATTGAGTTTGCCGTGGTATGATTTGGGGATTTCTTCCCATTTGCAATATTATTAATATCCCGCAAGTGCTCTTCATATGGCATTATTAATTCATTACCCAGCTTTCTTAATTCACCATCGCTTAAAATATACTTTTGTTTAGCCACATTATTTCTAACAATAATGCTCATAAATTCAAGACTATGTGTCAATATTATTAGTGGAACTTCTTTTTCAGAAAACTTCCGGCCCAATCTTTTAATAACTTGTGCAACAGCATAAACGTAATAGAAGTCCATACTCGAAACAGGATCGTCTATCACAAAAAACAACTTATCATAATCTGACTCATGATCAATAGTTTTGTGCGTTGACGCCAAATAATGACAAAAGGCCAATATGTTTTTTTCTCCATGACTTAAAATGCTGTTGATATCACTTGTAAACGCTTTATTTTGAAAAGTTATACAGAATGTTTCCGGATTAAAAGAATATTTTTCTCCAAAGAATAGCTTTAAATATTCTTGAAAAGTCTCTGCAACTTTATCCTTTTTATTTGCTTTAAATTTATCTGTTTCAATTTTAATTTGTTCGTCTATGCTCTTTATTTCCTTTTCAATAGATCTGATTTCCAAAACATCAGCTTTACAATTCTCAAATGCTTGGCAGTACATAGAATTGCACAATCTTCTTCTTAAATTTAGTTTTTCTACATTCATTTTTTGTTTGGCACTATTAAATGCATCGATTTCAATATCAGCAGCTCCAAGATTAGTATTTAATGAATCGATAAACAATTTAATCTTATTTCTTTGCTCAGCGTACGAAGTAATGACATTCGCGATATTTTGTTTTTTTGATTCCGCTAAAGAAATCAAACTTTCGATATCATTTTTTATAATTATTGGGTTATCTGCATTAGGAAAGTTTCTATCCATTAATGACGGAATGTATTTTTTGAATTCATTAAAACTCTTTAAACGCAAAAGATATTCTTTGTACTTTTCATCTAATCTTGTAAATACACCTTCTAACTGATGGATAAGCTTTCTTATAATTTCAATGATTTTCGTTTCTTCCTCTTTAAAATATTCAATATAATCATCAATAATTTTTCCAGCATCGCCAAGTATGCTCTGTTCGCAAAATGGGCAATACGTTTTATCATCCCCCATTACTTCAAGTCCTTTTCGAATAAAAGTATCTTTCAGTATAATCTTCTCCTTGAAATTTTGTGCAATTTTTCCTATTGAATAGGATTCCTCCAAGCATGCAGCTAATTCCTCAAATAATTTCACTTCGTCCGGAAATAAGATGATTGTTGATATGTCCAGAATATCATCCGGCATTGTTAATGCAATTTTATACTTTGATAATAGCACCTCATACTGTTCACTTTCTGGGAACGATGCTTCTAAATAAATATTTTCATATTTTAAGTTTTTATATTCCAAAGTATTTTTATTCACATGCACTAGATAAAGCTTATTTAATGATTCGGAAATTACGTCCTGGACCTTTTTCTTCTCAATATCTAATTTCTCAACATAAATCCTCTTTTTCTCTTCAAGTTCAGAAACATCAATATTTTCTTTACCAATAATTACTCCGCTGATATTGCCATCAAACGCATAATGTTTAATCGCTAAATTTTCATCAATATAATCTTGATTAAATACATGGAATATGTAAGGTGAATCATTAGTAATTTGTGGTTGCTCATTCCTTTTAAGTTCAACTTTTAAAAATTTTTCTTGTTCCGCTGTTGGATTTAAGGAAAACTTAAAGATTCCAGTTGGCTGCCCCAATGAAATAAGTAAGTCAGTCCTTTTTATATTGGATTGTGGTGCTGCTATATCGCATAAACGCATCATACGCGATATAGTTGTTTTTCCAGATCCATTTGAGGCAAATATACCAATTACACTTTCCTTGAAAGTAAAATTAGCCCGAAGAGTTGAATGGCATCCTATATTTACAGCATCAATCTTCATTCTATAATCAATTGCCAATTTTCTCGCCTCCAAACTGATTCATATTGCAACGCTTATGTTATTTAGAACTAATTATTTTCTTCAGCAATTTCAGTCACTTGCTTGTTCATGTATTCTTCACGAATCTCTGAGAGTGCCTTGCCACTGTCTTTATGTACTGCAAAGTTATAGGTCTGAACGCTTGACCATCCGTATACATCTTTGAGCCACATCTGCATTGATAGTTCTTTACCTCCAACTGATACATTGCCATTTTTCAAAAGAGTTCCTTCATCATCTCGACCTTTGGCTACAATAATATCTCCCGATTTAACAACCCCCCAATCAAGCATTGCGTCAATTTTAGGTAGTGAACGACGAGTTATATCTTTGCCCTGCTTTAATATTGGAGATGTTTTATCCATCAAATTTACATAATAACCGTCATATTCCGCGAGTGGCAACAATTTTTCTGCACTAATGTATACTTCATTTCCTATTTTATATGGAATAAGTTTGAAGCAGCTCATATCGACATTATTACTGTTTAACCATGCTACAGCAGACAATGTTTGCTCATCATAATCCGAAGCAGCAAGAATAATCTTCTGTTTTTTATTAAAGTTATTTTCCGATCCGGTGACTTGCAAAAATTCATTTAACTTCCGAATTCCAAGCTCATATGAAGTAAGTTCCCCAAGTTCAAACTCATTCCGGTATTTTTCTATATAGGGAGCATATACCTTTTTCACAAGGTCATCAACACTTTCAATAGTTGCATAACTTGCAGCATAACGAATAGCCTGGAATTCAAAAGCTTCTTTTCTATATTCAATATCTCTACGATCCCGTTTGATTTCTATTAAGACAATATTCCCATTATTATCAACCGCGGTAAGATCGCTCCTACCGAGTTTCTCGTTTTTAACCTGACGTCCAATTATAAGCATTGACTCCTCATCATCACAAAGCATATCTATGCTGGTTCTTAGAATTTCTTCAATATCACTTTCTTGCAATCCAAGTTCTGTAAAAGTAACAGCTTCAAGCTTTACAGCTTTTTTGCCTTTTATATTGTACAAATTACTCCCTCCCTTAACATCACTATAGTTTTACATCAGTAATTTCGACGTATTAAGTAAACCACCATTTAACAAGCTTTAATATATCATAAACAAAGTCCTAATATTGGCACACTCCCTAACAAATTTAACAAATGAGGAATCTCTATCTGATGCTATTGAGTTTGTCAACTAGCCTATCTCCGGTTTGTCTCGCATGGCATTTCTATCATCCCCATATTGGAAGATAGTATTATTTCCCCTAGTCTTAAAAAAACAATGAATAATAAAAATCCTATCCGTTCCATCCTGTGTAATGTTCAATAATTAGAAATTATGCTGTCTGCTTTATATTTAGGCAAAGTAATCTTCCGTGTGACTGCATTTAGGATAATTTATACAACCATAGAAATTGCCTTTTTTCCCTTTACGAAGTGTTAAATATGCACCGCAGGTTGGGCATTTTATATGCTTATATAATATATCGGTATTCTTATGTGTGAAGTCGCACTGTGGATAATTACTACATCCGACAAACTCGCGGTTCTTATTTTTTCTAATAAGTAGTTTCCCCTCGCTACATTTTGGGCAATTTGGGTTTTCTCTAATTGTTTTTTCACTTGAATCAATTTCATATTCTAAATTAAAGCAGCTTATTAATTCTTTTATAAACTCGGATACCTTTGCATCTGGAGTTAATAAAAACACGTCATTCTTTGTTCTAGTGAGTGCTACATAAAACAACCTTCGCTCCTCACCATAAGGATAATGGTCGGGTTCAGTTAATAGATACGACAAAATTGGATCATCTGCTATTTTGTTTGGGAATCCTAGCAAATCATTCCTTCCATTTATTATTATTACATTTTCTGCTTCTAATCCTTTTGCACTATGTACTGTTATAAAAAAAATACGCAGTTTTGGGTATTTGCTGAAATTTAAATATAAACCATCGCTTTGTCGATTTTTCTTAAAATGGAACAGATTGTTATTTTCAATAATGTTTATATCAAAGTTATTTCTTCCTAATAGCATTACTTCTGATTCGTCGCCGTACCGGCCAACAATGTCTTCTATAGCGTTTGTTAAAGCGCTTACTGGATCTATACTATAGCCTATTATTCTAATAGGTAAGGTATTCGTTTTTTTGGATATTAGTTTCTTTGATATTTGATTTTCATTTTTCATGATAAATTCACCCGCAATATCTATTAATTGCTGTGAATTTCTATAAGTTTTTTCGATTTTCAACTCTTCATAATACCCAAAGTATTTTTCAAAATTTAAAAACATGCCAATATCAGAGCCGGCGAATCTATATATTGACTGGTAGTCGTCTCCTACACACATCAATTTTGCATCTGTTTTACTTATAATTGACTTAATGAGTTTTTGCCTACCACTGGATATATCTTGATATTCATCTATTATTATATATTTATAACTCACTTCAACTCCATTGTTATTTATGATTTTAGTAGCTCTATTTATCATATCATTAAAATCAATTGATTCTTCATCTAGCAAGAATTTTTCATAATATTTAAATATAGGTATAACAATATCAAGAAACAGGCGAGTCCTATTTTCTATAAATAGATTTCCTTTCTCAATTTCTTTCATTTTTTCCAAATCATTAGGTTTGTAGTCATTCGAATTAGCGAGTCCTATGAAAGTACTAATTAGTTTTGAGAGTTCTATAAAGTAATTATTTTTCTTGTTAATATACAAAGTATTAAAAATATCGATAAAATCCACTTTTTCAAATTTAACATGCTCTTCTTTTAGCTTTCTTTCAAGTTCACTAATAAGAATTCCTTTGGTATTATAGTATGAATACGTTTCAATTAGTTTAGTGCCCTTTTCAAAATGTAATTTTTTCTTCCATTCCATACTATCAATGTATTTTTCAGCCTCAATATCTGTTAACCAAGGAACTCTATTATCTTCTGTAATTCCAAAATGCTCTATGTATATATTATAGTCATCCAAAAAAAAGTCAGGTTTATATTGTCTATGATACAAATCACCAGTTTTGAACTCGTACGATTTTTCATATGTATATTTGATTCCGTTCAAAAACAGGAAATTTGCAATAATTAATTCTTCTGAACTTTTAACATTCTCTCCATAAATTGTAATTAAATCTTTTTTGAGTTTTTCAATATTATCATTTAGGTATTTCTCTTCCTGTAGTTTGCCTTTTATTGTATTTAAATCTAAACTTTTATCAAATTCATGTTTCTCTGCAAGAGTCTCGAATTTCTCCCAATCAGGAGGTATATTAATATAATATCCAAAATATTCAACGAGATTTTTTATTATCTTTTCATTATTAAAAATTTCTTCATTCATGTATTTATTTATAACTTGCTCCATTTTAATGCTACTAATGTTTGGCTTAATTCCGCTTTCATTACTAATTATATTAACCCCAAGTTTATGAAAAGTCATACATTCAACATTTAAATTAAGCTTATTTACAATTCGATCTTGCATCTCCATTAAAGATTTATTAGTGAAAGAAATTAGTAAAATATCCTCAATTTTTATCCCTTTTATCTCCACTAAGTATTTCACTTTTGCTGCAATAGTTAATGTCTTACCTGCACCCGCACCCGCTATAATTAAGTTGCTCATTTCATCTGTTACTACAGCAAGCCTTTGTTGGTGATCTAATGACTTTCCATCAATATCATTGAATAGCGCTTCATTATTTTTCAATTCAGTATCAATATAAATTGTATTCCTGTTCTCAACTTCCTCATCCAAATTAATATATACGGAATAGAAATACTTAACATTACCATTCATTTCAACAAATTCAGGTGATTTCTTTACGTATTCAAACGCTTCAATATAATTAGCCTTAAATTCATCAATCGTCCTTTTAACAATGTACGTGTTATCCAAAAAATTTAATCTTATAACAAAGTCATTTATTTGTTCAAGTACTCCTTTTGACAACCGCCAATGAGCAACATTGTTATTTAAATTTTTATAAAGTTTTTCAACTTCATTAAATTCCTCAATTTTATTTAATCCATCGTTCAAATATATCATTAAATTCCAGTATTCAGATTTTATTTTCCCTACATCTTCATCATTAATATAAGTATATTTCAAATCGTCCATTTCTTTTATAAACCTTTTTGCTATTAAAAGATATGACTCAAATTCTCTTGATAACTGATCTAGCATCGCACCAAGCTGTAAATATGAAGCGAGAAACTTTTTCGACTCCAATTCATACTTCGTTTTCAAAGCTGCTATTTCTTGATCGCTCTGTTCATAATTTGCAAACGCTCGACTAATATTAGCATCAAAAGAGAATAAACTACCATTTGAAAAGTAATTATACAAATCGCTTAAATTTTCATATATTTTTTCTTTATCCTGTCGTGTAATTCTGTTTTTATTATTTTTCAAGTCACTTAAATTATCATAGATTTCATTAGCATCTCTTATCCCATTATTTAAATACATATTAATCTGGAATTTGTACATTTTAAACTTTATAAAATTCACCATTTTATTCAGCATAACGGTTCTCCTAACATTACAAGTTTATGGATTTATTAAGTTGTATATCAAAGTATAACACCCCTCTAAGTTATTTCGCCACCGAATCTTTCATAAGGGAATGTTCAAATCTGCAACTATCAGTGCAAAAAAACAGAGCATAGCTATAGCCATCCCCTGTACCGTTATTATAGCAC
>Ga0209386_1000181_pt1 | contig 32724 bp, 27 predicted proteins | sample NGEPertwo_FD_184510 | JGI IMG/M metagenome (GOLD analysis project Ga0209386, IMG submission 184510) | Arctic peat soil microbial communities from the Barrow Environmental Observatory site, Barrow, Alaska, USA - NGEE Permafrost154B-two... | ecosystem: Environmental > Terrestrial > Soil > Wetlands...
CCGGCTGCAATGCAGCAGTGCATGGTGCCAATATGGCTATGAAGATCTACGGCTCCTACGGTTATTCAACAGAATATCCATGCGGCAGATGGCTTCGTGACGCCAAACAGTTTGAAACATTAGAAGGAACATCCAATATTCATATGAGTATTGTAGCAGGAATTGAACTTGGGTATCAGCCAAACAGGTAAATTATTGCTGAGCTTAAACTAGTGAATTAAATTGAAGGGAGAATGAAAATGATACAACACGGATATCCTTTACATCCTTATTTTGAAGAAATGACAAGTATGGGTAAGGATTTGGAACGAAACCTTAAAAAGAATATAGAAGAACTGAAAGAGCAGGAAGATTTAATTGCCAAAGAAGTTGAACGGGTTAAAAACAATGGTAAATCCACTGAGGTCATGAACGAAAAAGGGGAATGGACTGCGTGGCAGAGGCTGGAATACCTGGTAGATCCAGGAACCTGGTGCCCGTTACACACCATATATGATCCTATTGCCAACGAAGAAGGCAACACAGGTGTAATTGATGGGCTGGGAAAAATCGATGGCAAATGGGCAATTATAATTGCTTCCAACAATAAGGTAATGGCAGGTGCATGGCTTTCCGGTCAGGCAGACAACGTTATTAGAGTTACGGATATAGCAAAAAGACTTCATTTACCACTGGTGTGGGTACTGAACTGCAGCGGTGCGAAACTGATGGAACAGGAAAGACTTTATCCTGACAGAAGAGGAAGCGGAACTCCGTTCTTCAGACATGCTGAATTGCAGAAGCTTGGCGTTCCCATTATTGTAGGTATCTATGGAACCAATCCAGCAGGCGGCGGATATCATTCAATAAGTCCAACTATTTTAATTGGGCATAAAAAATGTAATATGGCAGTTGGTGGGGCTGGCATTGTAAGCGGTATGGCTCCAAAGGGATATATTGACGACGAAGTTGCACAGGCACTGATTGAGCAGACCAAAAAATTTAAGGCTACTCCTCCAGGACGTGTGGAAATTCACCAGGGTGCAACCGGATTCATTAGAGACGTATGTGATACAGAAGAAGAAGTTTTGGATGATATCAAACATTATATGAAAACCTTACCTGCATACGATCCACAATTTTTCAGAGTGGCAGAGCCTGCTGAACCGAAGTTTCCTGCATCAGATCTTTACAGCCTGATACCGTTAAACCAAAAGCGTGTTTACGACATGACTGAAGTGCTTGCAAGACTGTTTGACAACAGCGAACATATGGAATTCAAACCAGATTACGGTCCGGAAATGTATTGTGGTCTGGCAAAAATTGACGGTTTTGTGTGCGGATTTATTGCCAATAATCAGGGCGGACTGGGGAGCGGTTATCCGAAGTATGCGGATTATGAGGGAATAGGCGGCAAACTGTATCGTGAAGGACTTATTAAAATGAATGAGTTTGTAACTTTATGCGGTCGTGATGCGATTCCGCTTATCTGGGTACAGGATACATCAGGTATAGATGTGGGTGATACAGCAGAAAAAGAGGAGATGCTGGGTCTTGGAATGGCACTGATATATTCCATTGAAAAATCTGATACTCCAATGATGACCATTGTACTCCGAAAAGGTACTGCAGCAGCGCATTACGTGCTTGGTGGCCCTCAGGCAAACAACAACAATGCCTTCACTCTTGGAACCGCTGCAACAGAAATTTATGTAATGCATGGTGAAACAGCCGCTGCAGCATCCTATGCACGTCGACTGGTTAAGGATCAGGCGGAAGGAAAACCATTAGATGCCACCATCGCAAAAATGAATGCGATGATCAAAATGTACAATGATAAATCCAGACCAGCATTTTGTGCTGAACGAGGATTTGTTGATGAAATCGTGGAGATGCCAAATTTGAGAAATTACTGCAAAGCGTTTGTAGGATCTTATTATCAGAATCCGAAGACCATATGTGCAGTTCATCAGATGCTTACTCCTAGAGTTATAAAAGGATAATTTTTTAAACATTTAATGCTTAATAATTGACAAGCAGCGGATTCAGGAAAATCTTGAACCCGCTACTTGTCAATTATTTGTTAATACGACTTTCTAATTTTGTTAAGTTATCATTAATTGAAAAAGCCTTGCCTTTCCCCTTCGTCTTGACAATTTGGCAATTTTTATTGTATAATTATGTGATATGTAATAGGAGAAAATAAGCACTTTTTGTAAAAGTTTTTTGTGTTTTGACAGAAGACTTTAGGGTTGAATGCTCAGGTGAATATTCCCTGGTGATTAGGTGCTTATCAATCAACAATAGATTGAACTTCAATGAAAGGAAGGAAATGTGGATAATTCAAATTCTTTGAATCCTGCTAAATGGTTAACTGTAGGACAGATGATGAACAAGAATTTTAAAGTGCTTCGTGAGGTAGATACTTTGCGGACTGTCATCCAGTACTATCAGAAATACAAAATTAATACGCTCCCTGTTGTCGATGAAAACGAAAAACTGATTGGCGTGTTCCCTAAAAAAAGATTGTTTAAGGCATTATTAGAATGCGAAAATCTGGATGCTCTTTGTGGACCTTATATGGTCACTAATCCAGTTTTTGTTAGAATTAACCGGAGATATGATGAGTATTCACTGGTTTTGACGGTGACGAAAAGCCAGGTCGATAATGTAGTTGTGCTGGATCATGACGATAAAGTGGCCGGTATGATTGGAACGGCAGAATATCTCATTGAAAGTATGAATATAATAACGGCATCTTCTGCCATGCTAGAGTCCCTGTTCAAGGTGAATTATGAGGGCATCATCATTACGGATACAGAAAACTGCATCTTACGGATAAACCCGGCTGCAGAAAAAATGTTTGAGTTGAATTTTTCTGAGGAAAAGGGAAAAAATCTGAGTGATGTTTTCCCTGAGATTACAATTTCGAAGCGACGCCAGATTGGGTTAAAGAAAACGATAAACTCAGTACCTGTTTTAATAAGTCAAGTACCAATTGTTGAAAATGGTGAACAGTTGGGAACCAGTTTTGCTTTCCTGGATATTTCGGACATAGAGAAAATTGCGCAAGAACTGGAAATAGTGAAAGCCCTGCAGTCAACAATTGACGGGGTTCTCAGTGCGTCTTCGGATGGTGTTTTTGTATCGGATACTTCAGGTGCAATAAAATACGTGAATGAGAGAGCTTGCCAGCTGGTTTCCCAAACAACTGAAGAAATTATAGGTAAATCGATACAGACGCTGCTTCAGGCAGAAAGTCCCATCAAAATTGCCAAATCTGGTTATGCGGAAGTGGATTCCTATGATATTAATGGTAAAAAATGTATTGTTTCCCACGTTCCTTTTAAGCAAGGCACAGAGGAAGATGGAGAAGTTACCGGTATAATAAGCACCGTATACCTCAATGACAATGCAGTTACAGAAGAAATAGCCCGCAAATGGTTCTTTTTGAACCAGCAGGTTCAATATTATCGTGAGGAATTGGAAAAACGCGTTGGTAATCACACTCGTTTTGATCAAATAGTCACCAACAATCCTGAATTCAAAAAGATAAAAAAAGAAGCGATGTTTATTGCACGAAGCAGTTCAACGGTTCTATTAACGGGAGAAAGCGGAGTTGGTAAAGATATGTTTGCCCGGGGTATCCATGAAGCAAGTCCCAGAGCGAAATGCCCTTTTGTAAAAGTCAACTGTGTATCTATTCCGGAGACTTTATTTGAATCTGAATTATTCGGGTACGCCCCAGGTTCCTTTACTGGTGCCTTGAAGAATGGAAAATCTGGGTATTTTGAGAGAGCTCACACAGGAACTATATTCCTTGATGAAATCGGAGACATACCGTTGGCGATACAGGCTAAGCTGCTGCAGGTACTGCAGGAAAAAGAATTTGTGCGTGTTGGTGGAATAAGCAAACAAACGGTGGATGTTAGAATTATAACAGCCACCAATCGAGATCTGCGGGAAGCAATAGCTAAAAAAACCTTCAGAGAGGATCTATTTTACCGCCTCAATGTCATCGAGTTTCATTTACCACCGCTTAGAGAGCGCCCGGAAGATGTAATTGCCCTGGCAGAATTGTTTATTGAAAAATATAATAATATACTAGGCTCAAAAGTAACAGGAATAAGTGAGCAGGCAAAAAAAGCGCTGCGGGAATATTCCTGGCTCGGCAATGTTCGAGAGCTAGAAAATGCTATCGAGCGTGCAGCCAATTATGCGTGGGAGGGTGAAATAGGCATAGAAAATCTTCCTGGACAAATTATCCAGCTGGAGCATGAAACATCAATTCCCCACTCTTCTTATCGCAGTTCTCTGGTGGATTTTGAGAAGGAAATGCTGCTGGATGTTTTGAAAAAAACAAACGGAAACAGGAGTGCCGCTGCACGAATGCTTAATTTAAGCCGATCCGCTTTTTATGACAGATTGGCTAAGTACAGTCTGAAATAGTTCTTGAACTTAAAGGGCACTACTAATATAATCATATAGAAATTTATGCCAGGAAGGCACAGTGCACGCAGAAGCGAAGCAGTTAATTCTTGGTATTTTTTGTTCGTAAAAAATGGACAGCGCAGTTGTGAATAAGATTAAAAACTGAGAAATTAAATGACATGAAAAGAGGAGAAATTATTATGCATATGGCAGATGCGTTGCTCTCACCATCGGTTGGCCTGGTTATGGCCGCAGTAACGATTGGAGCAATCGCTTATTCAGTAAATAAAATTAAAAAAGATGAAAGTTTTGATGAAAAGAAAATTCCCGTCATGGCAGTTTCGGGGGCATTTATATTCGCAGCGCAAATGATTAACTTTACGATTCCTGGGACAGGGTCCAGCGGTCATATTGGCGGTGGCATCTTGCTTGCCGCACTGCTTGGCCCGTTTCCCGCACTACTGACCATGGCGGCTGTTTTGATTATACAATGTCTGTTTTTTGCCGATGGAGGGCTTTTAGCGCTTGGTGCGAATATTTTCAACATGGGTGTAATAGTATCATTTGTATCTTATCCGCTGATTTTCAAACCAATCGTTTCAAAAGGGCTAACCCCTAAAAGGATTACCCTTGCGACCATAGCCGCGGTTGTTATAGGGCTACAACTGGGTGCTTTCAGTGTAGTTCTGGAGACGATGGCGTCAGGTATTACAGAGCTGCCGTTTCATGTATTTTTGCTGCTAATGCAACCGATACACCTGGCTATAGGGCTTACTGAAGGGGTTGTCACGGCAGCAGTTTTATGCTTTATATATAGCATGAGGCCGGAAATCATGGAAGGCGCCTTGACGAATAAGAGCATTGGTTCAAAATCAATAAAGAAGGTACTTATAGCATTGGGAATCTTTACAATTTTGCTGGCCGCTGGGTTTTCTTTATTAGCGTCATCCTTCCCAGATGGGTTAGAATGGGCAATAGGGAATATAACAGGCGGTGGTGAAATCGAAAAGGCAGGAAATGTATACAATGTTTTTGGTAAAATTCAAGAACTGTTTGCGTTTATGCCAGACTATTCATTAAAAACAAATCCTGAACAGGGAACCTCTCTGGCAGGAATAATAGGCGGAACTCTTACCCTTGTACTTGCGGGCGTTACAGGTATAGTTATAAATGTAATGAAGAAAAGGAAAGTTGCGAAAAGATGACAATGCTTTCGAAAGCCACCTATGGTTTTCACAATTTGGAGAACATAGCAGAGGGCGAAACCATTATTCATCGCCTTAATCCATTAACTAAAACAATTACCACATTTTTATATGTGGTAATTGTTGTTTCTTTTGACAGGTATTCGATAAGCGGGTTGCTGCCCTTTGTGTTTTACCCGGTTGTTTTTATGTCTCTGGGAGAAATCCCTTTAAAGCCATTATTATCACGGCTGGCCATCGCATTGCCCTTCTGTATTTTTGCAGGAGCGGCAAATGTTATTTTTGATCAGGAAACGATGCTGATACTTTTGGGTGTTCCCATTTCATTTGGACTGGTATCGCTGGCGTCCATTGCCTTGAAAGCTGGACTGACGGTTATGGCTGTTCTCATTTTGATTGCAACAACAAAAATGCAGGCCATTTCAAGGCAGCTAATCAGGTTAAAGGTTCCGACCATTTTTGTACTCCTGATTTCGATGATTTACAGATATATAAGTGTGGCTTTAGAGGAAACAATAAATATGTATATGGCCTATTCACTAAGGTCTCCACATAGTAAAGGCATAAAAATCAAGGATATGGGTAGTTTTGTCGGACAGCTCCTGTTAAGAAGCTTCGATAGAGGGGAAAGAGTATATTTTGCAATGAAGTGCAGAGGATTTTCCGGAGATTATAAATATGTTCCAACACCTGAACCGCCTGCCTTAGAATGGCTTTATATGATTTCATTTACAGCATTGGCGGTCATTCTAAGACTTGTAAATATACCTGATTTAATCGGCAGCATCATATAGAAAGGATAGGACAATGATTAAAATTGAAGGCCTGAAAATTAAATATTCTGATGGCAATACTGCAATTGATGATGTGACCCTCCATATAAACGAAGGAGATACAGTAGCAGTAATAGGTGCGAACGGCGCGGGGAAATCAACATTGCTTATGTCATTGGTGGGAATAGTTCCTATTACAGAGGGGACAGTTACGGTTGATAATCTGATGCTTGAAAAATCAACCCTCGCAAAAATCAGACAAAAAATCGGGCTGGTTTTTCAAAATCCTGACGATCAGTTGTTCATGACACACGTATATGAAGACATTGCTTTTGGACCCAGGAATTATGGCGCATCTGAGGCGGAGGTGCGGGAAAGAGTTGAGAAGGTTATGAAGCAGCTTGATATAAAGCATTTGGCGAGAAGATTGCCCAGCAAGCTTTCAGGTGGGGAAAAGAGAATGGTGGCAATAGCCGGCGTTCTAGCCATGGAACCAGTATTGATGCTTTTTGATGAGCCCACTTCTTTTCTGGATCCCAGATCACGACGAAACCTTTTACCGGTTTTTACAAAGCTTCCAGTCACGAAGGTTATCGCGACGCATGATCTGGAAATGGCCGCCACCATATGCAACCGAGTTGTTATTCTTCAAAATGGCCGGGTTGTTGCGGATGGCACCCCGGAAACTGTCTTGCAAAACAAGGAATTGCTGGAAAGTGCAGGGTTATAGAACCTACAGACTAAAAACGTCAAAATATTTGTCGAAATATGTCTGAAAAAAAGGATAAATAGAAAATAAGTATATTACATAAAGTATCTCGCTCAAATATAATATGTATTAGGAGGTGATTATTATGAAACATCAGGAAAAGATTAGAATGGTAATTGAAAGAGTGCATATTGATAAAGATTTCAGGGAAAAGATAATGAAAATTCACACAGAAAAGGGATTTCTTGAATTACTTGATGAACTGAAAATAGTTCTTGAACCGGACGAAATTGAAAAGTATTTCAAAGGGTTCTTAAAACTTCAGGAAATGGAAAAAAACGGAGATATTCCAGAGGAATTGGAAGAGTGGCTTGCTAGATGGAATCCGGAGCATAATACGCCAATTAAATTATAAAAACACTGAGCTGCATTTAAATGCAGCTTTTTTAATGGGGGGGTGTTCTTTGGCAGAACAACTATGAGCGGATTCAAAAAATAATTGCAATATAGGCGAAACAGTGCGATAATTTAAAAATATAAGCCATTATAAACCATTTCTCATTCGAGGTGGAACTGAAAGGAAACAAGACAATGACAGAGAAAAAAGGCAAATACTATATTACGACACCAATTTATTACCCAAGTTCAAATCTGCATATAGGGCATACCTACTGTACGGTTATGGCTGACGCAATGGCACGATTTAAGAGACTTTGCGGATATGATGTACATTTCCTGACTGGCACAGATGAGCATGGCCAAAAGCTGCAGGAAGCCGCAGAAAAAAACGGGATGACCCCGCAGGTTTATGTTGACAATGTGGTTGAGGGAATTAAAGACCTTTGGAAAACCATGGAAATTTCCTATGATGATTTTATCAGAACAACCGAGCCAAGGCATAAGGAAAGAGTCCAGAAGATATTTATGAAAATTTACGAAAACGGCGATATATATAAAGGTGAGTATGAGGGGATGTACTGCACTCCTTGTGAATCATTCTGGACAGAAAGTCAGCTTGTTAACGGGAATTGCCCTGATTGCGGTAGACCTGTTGAAAAGGCGAAGGAAGAAGCCTATTTTTTCAGACTTTCCAAATATGAACAGAGGCTGATCGATTTATTTGAAAATACGCCTGAATTTCTGCAGCCGGAATCAAGAAGAAATGAAATGCTTAGTTTTGTAAAGCAAGGTCTTGAAGATCTATGTATTTCACGTTCGACTTTTAACTGGGGGATTCCAGTGCCAATTGATGAGAAGCATGTCATTTACGTATGGCTTGATGCACTTTCGAACTATATTACCGCATTGGGATATCCAGATGATCCAGAGCTTTATGACAAGTACTGGCCGGCTGACGTTCACCTTGTTGGTAAAGAAATAGTAAGGTTCCATTCGGTAATCTGGCCTGCAATGCTAATGGCAATGGATGCTCCGCTTCCTAAACAGGTTCTTGGCCATGGATGGCTGCTTCTTGAAGGCGGCAAGATGTCGAAATCGAAGGGTAATGTGGTCGATCCGGTTAAACTGATTGAACGTTACGGCATCGATTCGCTTAAATATTTTCTTCTGAGAGAGTATACCTTCGGGCAGGATGGGGTTTATACAAACGAAGTAATGCTTAACAGGATGAATTATGATTTAGCCAATGACCTTGGCAATCTGGTTTCAAGAACCGTAAGCATGATTGAGAAATATTGTGATGGAATTGTGCCGGAAAGCAAACTGATCGGTGAACATGATGATGAATTGAAGGCGATTGCAGTTGGGGCGGCAGCAAAGGTTGAAGCAAATATGGATAAGTTCAGCTTTAACATGGCGCTGGAGGAAATATGGGTACTCGTCAGAAGAACAAACAAATATATCGATGAAACCTCTCCATGGGTGCTCGCAAAAGATCCGAAAAATAAGGAGAGACTCGATACAGTCATGCACAACCTGGCTGAATGTCTAAGAATTGTTTCGGTGTTAATTACGCCGTTTATGCACACAACTTCCAAAGAAATCAGGAAGCAGCTTGGGATTTGGTTTGCAGAGGTTGAATGGCAGGACGCCTTTACATTTGATATGATGGCAGGAGAGAAAGTGAAGAAGGGGAATGCAATATTCCCAAGACTTGATATTGAGAAAGAACTTGCAGAACTTGAAGCAATGACAGAAAGTGCTGCCGTTTCTGAAAGGGTAAAGACAGAAGGCTCAGCTGAAATGGAAAATAAACCTCTTGAATTAAAGCCGGAAATTGAGTTTGATGATTTTAATAAAATCGATTTTAGAGTAGGTACTATACTGGAAGCAGAAAAGCATCCAAAGGCGGACAAACTTCTTGTGTTTAAAATTAAAATGGGAACAGAAATTCGTCAGGTGATTTCCGGTGTGGCAGAAAGTTTTAAACCTGAGGAGGCAGTAGGAAAGCAGGTTATAGTGGTGGCAAACCTGAAACCAAGAGCTCTTCGCGGTTTAGAATCAAAAGGAATGCTGCTGTTTGCAGACAATGGAGGCCGCTGTGAGTTTGTAACAACCACTGCTCAGGATGGGGAAGTTGTAAGCTAGCAAACTAAGCAAGGAAGACCTGTTCCTAAGTGGATTGTGGTTGACGAAAATGATGAAATTCAAGGAAAAATTAAAAAAGCAATAACATTTCGACAATTGCCAAAATGTTATTGCTTTTTTAATTGTCTAAGCGTATAATACGTTTAGACGAACGTCTAAATGAAGATTGCCAGAGCAAAAACAATTAAAGAAAAACAATCAGAACAAAATGGGGAGGTATTGCGATGAAAAATGTCTTTATCAAGAAAATAGAATGGGCATTGGTTTTCGTATTAATTATGAGCCTTATAGGGTGTAGCGGGGGAGAAAAACAAATGTTTAATGAAGAGGAGTTGAAAACAAGCAGCATACAGCTGGCAGTCGGAATGGCGGAGGGCAATTTTGAAAATGTGGTGAAAGAATTTACCACAGAAACAGCAAAACAGCTTAATCAGCAAAGCCTGGAAAAAGCATGGGAACAAACTTCAGGAGAACTGGGCAACTATAAGACGGTTAATTCTTCAACTTTTATTCAAAAAGGAGATAAGGCTAGTGTCGAAATTGTTCTTTTATATGAAAAAAATGGTTTGAAAGTGACATTTATGTACGATAAAAATAATAAAATAGAAGGACTTTGGTTAAATTATGCGTCCCCTGAACAGCCTTTGACGGAGACAATGTTATATAAAGAAGAAGCCATAAAAATAGGGGAAGACGAAATGCAGGTGGATGGCAGATTAACCTTGCCTAAAAACGTGAAAAATCCTCCGGTTGTTATCCTGGTACAAGGCTCTGGCCAGACAGATATGGATGAAACCATAGGTGCACAAGGCAATAAGCCATTTCAAGACATTGCCTATGGGCTGGCAGAAAAGGGAATCGCCAGTATCAGATACAATAAAAGGTATTACCAGCATCCTGAGCTGGCGACGGAATTCATTACCATTCAGGATGAAGTGTTGAATGATGTGGACTTTGCTATAGCTCTTGCAAAGCAGGATAAAAGACTGGATTCAGATAGTATTTATATACTTGGTCACAGTTTGGGAGGCATGCTTGCGCCAGAAATCGCGTATAGAAATCAGAACGTTTCCGGAATAATAGTTCTGGCAGGAACACCAAAGAAACTGGAGGATGTTATACTTCAGCAGAATAAGGATGCTGTCAATGCCATGACTGATAAGACAGAGCAGGAGAAAGATACGCTTCTTGAACCAGTTGTAAAGGAGATTGAAAAAATCAAACTGGCAACCCTGGAAACACAACATACAATGATAATGGGAGTAAACAGTGAGTACTGGGCCAGTTTAAATCAGATTAATACACCTGAAATCCTAAAGGGAATAACTATTCCAATGATTTTTCTTCAGGGAGAAGAGGACTTTCAAGTCAGGGTGAAAGGTGATTTTCAATTGTGGAAGCAGCTGCTGGCGGGAAGAGAAAATGTAGAATTTAAGAGTTACAAGGGTCTGAACCACTTGTTTATGGCTTCAAACGGGCTTAAAAATATTCAGGAATATAATGTGAAAAGTAAGGTAGATGCAATCGTGATTGAGGATATTTCTATATGGATAAAAGAAAATTAGGAGGGCAAAAATGAGTTTCCAAAAAACAGCGAAAGCAATTTCTGACCCTACAAGACGCGAAATCCTTAATTTGTTAAAAGGTGGTCCCAGAACAGCAGGGGATATTGGGGAACATTTTAAAACCACCGGGGCAACAATGTCACATCATCTTTCTGTCTTAAAAGAAGCAGAACTGATAACCGACGAAAGAAAGGGTAAATATATCTATTATGAATTAAATATGACGGTTTTAGATGAGATTATGAATTGGATGACTTCTTTACGAGGGTAGAAAGGAGAACAAATGAGAAAAATAAGCACTAAAAGATTGATAATTTGGGGGTTGGCAATAGTTCCGTTATTAATAATAGGGATTTTTAACAATTTTCTTCCAGATCAAATCCCTATACACTGGTCACTGGATGGAAGCGTTCAATACGGGAGTCATTTCACTTTATGGATCAATGGGTCAATGGGTATTCTATTTGCAATTCTTTTCCCAATACTGAGAAAAATTGATCCAAGAAGTAAAAATTACGACAAATTCGGGAAATATTATGATGAGTTCCAAATTTTCATGATGCTGTTTTTTATAGCCCTAACCTCTGTCATTGTATCTGAAAGTATACATCCAGGTAGAATAAATGTAGAGATGGTGATAGTATTGCTTGTGGGGATATTGTTTACAATTATTGGGAATATGATGCCGAAGTTTAAAAATAACTTTTTTGTAGGTATCAAAACGCCATGGACCCTGTCAGATGCGGAAGTCTGGAATAAGACCCACAGGCTGGGAGGTACAATGTGGTTTTTTGGAGGGCTTGTTATTATTGCAGCAGCCATTCTGCTAAGCAGCGCCGCCTTATTTACGGTTGTCATGTGTGTTACATTGACAATCAGTATCGTTCCGATTTTCATGTCATACATTTGGTATAAGGAAACAAAAAAAGAAAGGAAAATGTAATTTAACTATCTATAATTAGGATAATTAGATTATACGATTAAATTATGTTATTTGACAGCCATACACATATAAACAACGAGGATTATACTGAAATAGAGCGGGACGAGATTGCGAAAAAGATAGAAGCTTCAAAGGTTTCCTATGTAATAGATGTGGGTTTTGACCTTTCCAGTTCGATGATGGCGGTTAAGCATTCGGAAAAATATTCCTGGTGCTATGCGGCGGTTGGGTGCCACCCCTATGAGGCCAGAAAAATGGACCAGGAACAGCTTTCCATGTTTAAAGGGCTGGCGAAAAAAGAAAAGGTAAAAGCTATCGGTGAAATTGGTCTGGATTACTATAGAAATCATTCTCCAAGGGAAGAGCAGCAAATCTGGTTTCGCCATCAAATCCAATTGGCCAATGAACTTAAAATGCCAATTATTATTCATGATCGGGACGCCAACCAGGATGTTCTGGAGATATTAAAGGAGGAGGGCGCATTTTCAAAAGAAAGATGCGGCTGGTTTCCTCAACGAAAAGGTAAAAACGAGGAGATGGTAAAAGATGCCAGAGTTCTTCTTCATTGCTATTCAGGGAGTAGAGAACTTGCAGAGCAATACGTAAAACTTGGCGCAACAATATCCATAGCAGGACCGATTACCTACAAAAACAACAGAAAAGGAATTGAGGTTGCAAAAGCAATTCCCATTGAATTCCTGCTGATTGAAACGGATGCACCGTATCTGACGCCAGAACCCTTCAGAGGCAGACAAAATATGTCGCCTTATGTTGAGTATACAGCGGTAAAGCTTGCTGAAATAAAAGATATCAGTTTCGAAGAAGTGGCCGGAATCACATGCAGCAACGCAAAAATCTTCTTTGGAATAAAGGATTAAACACTTGAAGATTAAACTGATGCATACTGCCGGATTTAACTGTTGTTCGCTGCAGAACTAAACTGATTCAAGTTAACTTGAAAATTTTTCCCCGTGTGTTATACTAATTTTATGATGAAAAACAGGGTAAGAAATACAATTACTTATAAAAAGTTAATAGATAGACGCCGTCATGAGCACATCGTTCTGGGCCTTTCAGGAGGACCAGATTCTTTATGCCTTTTTCATGTATTATTACAACTTCAAATGGAACTGAATATAACGATACATCCTGTTCATGTAAACCATAAATTCAGACCTGTCGCAGCAGAAGAAGATCAGGCGTATGTGGAGGAATTTTGTGCCAGGCATGGGCTGGAATGTTCAACGTTTGTTTATGACTGCAATTCAATTGCAAAGGAACAGGGAATCAGCGGAGAGGAAGCCGGAAGGAACGCTAGATATGAAGCTTTCTATAAAGTGGGAAGACGAGTTATGGAAGAAAACAGGATTGACTCTGATCGGATTAAAATAGCTGTAGCCCAGAATTCAAATGATCAGGCGGAAACTCTTTTGATGAGAATATTACGCGGAACAGGACCAGATGGTTTGGCAGGGATTGAATACAAAAGAGCAGGAACTGGTGGAATGGAAATAATCAGGCCGTTACTGGATGTCAAAAGAAAAGATATTGAAAAATACTGCGAGGAAAACAAGCTGCAGCCGAGATTTGATCATACAAATGAGCAACCTGTATATACAAGAAATAAAATCAGATTGCAGCTTATTCCTTTCATTGAGAAAAGTTTTAATCCTAATATTACAGAAACCTTAAACAGACTTTCCATTATTGCAAAAGAGGATAAGGATTTTATGGAATCCGTTGTGAGTGACTTGCTGAAAAATGATTTAGGACTGGAAAAAATAAGGGAACAACATCCGGCAATCCGCAAAAGAATAATTATTAGAAAGCTTGAGGAAATAGGGTTAGAGCAAGGAATAACACGGGCGCACGTGGAAGCAGCTGATAAACTTATAACTGAAGGGAAAAACGGATCCTTGATTCATTTACCGAAAGGCTACAGAATTTTAATGGAGTACGGAGAAATTCGGTTTATCAAAGAAGAGCTGAATCTAAAATCAGACGCAGACTCAAATCAAGCTGAAATGGGCATCAGTCAGGCTGAATCAGACATAACCAGGTTTGACGGGTTGGTTCTCAGAACCAGAAGGCCTGGAGACTACATCGTTTTAAAAGGAGTCGGGGGACGAAAGAAAATCCAAGATGCCTTTACAGATATGAAGATCAAAAGAGAATACAGAGATAAAATACCAATGCTTTGCAGAGATAATGAAGTTATGTGGATTATAGGTGACGATGTAACCGGTTTGAATTCGGGCATTAAAAAAGGCAGAATAAGCGAAAATTACGAATTAGAGGAAGAAACCAGAAAAAGAATTTTTGTTGAATTTAATGAAAAAATGTGATAAAATAGTTGGGTTACAACAAAAATAGAATGAGCTAACATGGCACATACAAGGGGGAAATGCAAATTGAAGAAATTCACAAAAAATATGGGGATATATTTAATGATATTCATCATGGTTCTGGCAATGGCCTGGTTTTACCAGGGAACGCCGAAAGAGACTATCTCAGAGGTCACTTTTTCGCAATTCGTGGGAAATCTGCAAAAAGAGCAGGTAAAAAGCCTGAATGTGACGGACAGAACGATTAACGCGACTTTAAAATCTGGTGAAAAAATCATCACATATGCACCTTCTGTTCTTGAGGTGGGAATGCTTGATGATACGTATATTTTCCCGCAGATGAAGGAAGGCAAAATAACTTACAGCAGTGATGAACCAAAAATAACACCTTGGTATATATCCATGCTGCCAACTATTATTATGATACTGGCGCTTGTTTTTTTCTGGTTTATCATTATGAATCAAGGCGGTGCCGGCGGTGGTGGAAAGGTTATGCAGTTTGGTAAGAGTAAGGCTAGATTGCATAATAAAGAGGGCTTGAAGAAAGTTAACTTTGATGATGTAGCGGGCCTAGATGAAGAAAAAGAAGAATTGCAGGAGGTAGTTGACTTCTTGAAGAATCCGCGAAAATATAAGGAACTGGGTGCTCGAATCCCAAAGGGGATCCTTTTGGTGGGTGCACCTGGAACCGGTAAGACATATATTTCTAAAGCGACAGCAGGAGAAGCAGGTGTGCCTTTTTTCAGTATAAGCGGTTCTGAATTTGTGGAAATGTTTGTAGGAGTAGGTGCTTCCCGTGTAAGAGATTTATTTGAACAGGCAAAAAAAAGTGCGCCTTGTATCATATTTATTGATGAAATTGATGCAGTTGGTAGAAAAAGAGGTGCAGGCTTTGGCGGAGGTCACGACGAAAGAGAGCAAACACTAAATCAACTGTTGGTTGAAATGGATGGGTTTGGTGAAAATGCTGGAATTATTATTCTTGCTGCTACAAACAGGCCGGATATACTTGACCCGGCATTATTGAGACCTGGCAGATTTGACAGACAAGTTGTAATTGGAATTCCAGATATTAAAGGAAGAGAAGCTATATTTAGAGTGCATTCAAAGGATAAACCTCTTGACCCGGAAGTCCAGCCAAAACTATTGGCGAGAAGAACGCCAGGATTTACTCCAGCAGATATAGAAAATCTTTTAAATGAAGCAGCATTGCTGGCGGCAAGACGTAATGGAAGAAAAATCAGGATGAATGAAATTGAAGAAGCCATTACTAAAGTAATTGCAGGACCAGCGAAGAAAAGTAAGGTTATCAGTGAAGTTGAAAGAAAACTTACCGCTTATCATGAGGCTGGACATGCAGTGGTAGCCAGAATGATGCCAAATACAGACCCTGTTCATCAGATTACCATTATACCAAGAGGCAGAGCTGGTGGATTTACTATGATTCTTCCAACAGAAGACAGATATTATGCCACCAAGACTTCCATGTCAGAACAAATTGTTCACCTGCTTGGCGGCCGTGTTGCAGAAAAATTAACCCTGAATGATATAAGCACCGGAGCAAGCAATGATATTGCACGAGCCACAGAAATTGCACGAGCCATGATCACAAAATATGGCTTCAGCGATAAAATCGGGCCTGTGAATTATAGTTCGGAGGAAGAAGTATTCCTGGGAAAAGATTTCTCCACAAAACGGAATTTCTCTGAGGAAATGGCTTCAGAAATAGATGAAGAAATAAGAAATATGATTCAGGAGGCATATGCCCAGGCTGAAAAAATACTGATTGAGAAAGTCGAAACGCTTCATTCTGTTGCAAAGGCGCTTCTTGAAATAGAAACACTTGACGGAGAACAGTTTGAACTGTTGTTTAATGGTCATATGACTGCCGAAGAACTGGCAGAAGACGTTCGAATTAAAGAAGAGTTTATAAGAAAATCCAATGAAAAAGAAGCTGCGGAAACAGAAGATCTTCTGTCTAATATCGACTATAAAGATTACGAAGATATAGAAGGTGAAGGGACTAAAGAACTGGAAGAAACCTCAGAGGATGAGCTGGAAGAAACCTCAGAGGATGAACTGGAAGAAACCTCAGAGGATGAGCTGGAAGAAGACATTGAAGATGACTCTGAAGGCGAACCAGAAGTTGAATCAGAAGAAGAAACAGACGAAGAAAAAGCTGAAAACAATTCCAGTAATGAATCAGATGATGAAGAGGAAAAATAAATGAAAATCACTGTAGGGGAATGTTTAGAACTTGAAATCTTGAAAACTGCTAAAGTTGTTGCCGGAAATAAGGCTTTGAGCAACAAGGTGAAAGGCGTATCTGTCATTGATGCTTCTGATTTAAGAGATGTCAGCACATTTCTTGCAAAAAAAGGTGAAATAGCACTTAGTGGTTTTTTTGGGAGCAAGAACGATGTCAGCAGACAGGTAGAACTTGTAAAAGCCCTTTCCAATGCAGGTAATTCAGCTCTTATTCTTTTTTATGTTGGTGCGATGACAACACATCTTAGCAGAGAGGTAGTGGACGCTGCAGATCAGGCGGGACTGCCACTAATTGTGCTTCCGGAAAATAAAAACATATCCTATTCTGACATTATTCATGAATTAATGGAAAAAATACTATATGGTGATAATTTCACAAACAGGCTCATCAGCAATACAATATTTCATCTGCTTAACTTTGAAAAGCATAGCAATTTTCAGGCAGCAGTAAGAGAAGCCGCAATTAACAATGATTTCCAGCTGATTATTCTAAGCAGTGACTTCAACCCGATTCTTTCGGTTGAAACAAGGCATAAGGCAACGATTGCTGATGCCATCAGACTTGGAAGAGAAAGAGAGGTTGAAAAATCAGCAGTCTATACAATGATTGATGTAAACGGTGTGCTGACCTACTGGGGACCGGTGATGATAAACGGAGAAAAACATTTCATGTTTATTGTCGATAATGAAGACTCGTATTCGGCTGGAGAGATCACAAAGCTGGCGGAAATCATCGAACTTGCCATGGGTATGTGGAAATATACGCCCGAGAGAGATGCAAAATCCGAGTTTATTAAAGCGCTTCGCAGAGGGAATAAAAGCCTGGCATATACACTGAAAGAAGAAGCTGGTATTAATGGAAATGAAATTCTTAGCATTTTTTATGCTAAAAGGATAGAAAAAACTAAAGGATTTAAATATCTCTCTGATTTCGAAAAAAACGAAGGGCTTCATGTAATGAAAATCACGGAGGGTGAAGACACCTATGGAATGATTTTCAACAGACAAGGCAAACTGGATGAAAACCAGTCCGCTGGCAGAAGTTTGTGCATTGAGCTTTATAACAGATTAAAAGAAGAAAAAACAGTCCGAATTTTTCATATAACAGGGATAGACGGTATTGAAGGTGCAGCTGACGCCTACAGATTAATCAGTGAAGCATGGACCTTTGTACAGAGAGTTTTCCCGTATAAACGAGTGTTTACAAAATACGAGCTTACACTGGTGAGCAATTGCATAAGCATTCAGCTGCAGGGCGGGTTTGTGAAGAAAAATTATATTGAACTTTTGGAACCTTTCAAGGATGAAAAAGAGAGCAAGGGAAAACAGCTGCTGGAAACGCTGGAGACTTTTGTCCTGGATGCAGGGATGAATAGCGCTAAAACTTCAGAAATAATGGGAATCCACACGAACACAGTTCAATACAGATTAAAAAAGATCAACGAAGTCCTGGATGTTGAGATTACGGGTAATCGGGTCATACCTGGTCTGACAATGGCTTTGGCGTTGAAAAGGCTGGAAACATTCGTACACTAACAATGGGTTTGTGATGAATAATGTATACAATAAGATATGTCATTGCATATAACCAGTATTTGAGATATAGTAAATTAGTATTGATATGTGTATTTAAGAACATAGAATCAAAATACAACTTAATAACACTTAAGGAGGAAATATATATGAACAAGCTAGAAAAACTTCGCAAGCTAAAGGCTGAGATAACACTCGGCGGCGGGCAGAAAAGAATAGATGCTCAGCATGCAAGTGGAAAGCTGACAGCTAGAGAAAGGTTGAACATTTTGTTTGATGAAGGAAGCTTTATTGAGTTGGATGTATTTGTGTCACACAGATCTGTTAACTTTGACATGGCAACCAAGGAAGCACCAGGGGATGGTGTTGTAACCGGCTATGGCATGGTTGACGGAAGACTGGTATTTGCCTATGCCCAAGATTTTACTGTATTAGGAGGATCTCTGGGAGAATATCATGCTGAAAAAATAGTAAAAGTACAAAAGATGGCACTTAAAATGGGAGCACCAATCGTTGGATTGAATGACTCCGGCGGTGCCAGAATTCAGGAAGGTGTCAATGCGCTTTCAGGTTATGGAAAAATCTTCTATAACAACACGATTTCTTCAGGAGTTATTCCTCAGATTTCAGTAATTATGGGACCTTGTGCAGGTGGAGCAGTTTATTCACCGGCAATTACAGACTTTGTATTTATGGTTGATAAAACCAGCCAGATGTTTATAACAGGCCCACAGGTAATAAAAGCGGTAACCGGAGAAGATGTTTCAGCTGAAGCTCTTGGTGGCGCAATGACTCATAATGCCACCAGCGGTGTAGCGCATTTCATTGGTAAAGATGACACCGATACTTTAATAAAGGTTAGAGATTTACTTAGTTATCTCCCTTCAAACAATTTGGAAACCACACCGATTTATGTTACAAATGATGATCCAAACAGATTGATTCCAGAATTTGAAGATATCATTCCAGAAAATCCAAACAAGGCTTATGATATGTATAAAGTGATTAAAGGCCTGGCAGATGATGGCGTTCTTTACGACGTAATGCCTTATTACGCAAAGAACATGATCACATGCTACATTAGATTAGATGGACAGACAGTAGGTGTCATTGCAAATCAACCTAAGTTTTTTGCAGGATGTCTTGACATAAATGCTTCCGATAAGGCAGCAAGATTTATTAGAAGGTGTGATGCTTTCAATACACCGGTACTTACGATTGAGGATGTGCCTGGGTTCCTTCCGGGAACAGACCAGGAATTTGGCGGAATCATCAGACATGGTGCCAAAATGCTTTATGCTTATTGTGAGGCAACAGTGCCAAAAATTACATTGGTCTTAAGAAAAGCATATGGTGGAGCTTATATTGGAATGTGCAATAAGGAATTAGGCGCTGACCTGGTAATGGCATGGCCTAGTGCAGAAATTGCAGTAATGGGAGCATCCGGTGCAGCAAATATTGTATTCAAAAACGATATCAGCAAAGCAAAGGATCCTGTTGCAAAGAGAGATGAAAAAATTGCCGAATATGAAGAAAAATTCAACAATCCATACAGGGCAGCCGAAATGGGTTATGTAGAAGATATCATTGAGCCTGCTACTACAAGACAGAGAATCATAAGCGGCTTCGACATGCTAAGTTCAAAGAGAGAATCTTTGCCGGCAAAGAAACATGGGAATATTCCGCTATAGGAGGTGGGTTAAATGAACGATTTAAGTATAATGCAAAAATTTGCTGACCCTGCGCTGTTTGATACGCTTAGCATTGGCGAAAAAGCAATAGGTGCATTTATAACAACAATAATGGGTATGGGTATAACATTTATAGTTCTTACATTATTATGGGGACTTATTGCTTTGATGGCGAAACTTACTGCAGAAAAGCCAAAACCGCCGAAAGGAAATCTGGAAGAAACACCTGTTAAGACAGCAGCTGCAGCAGCAACGATAGCACACGCTTCAACTGCACCAGGGAGTACACCTGAGTTAATTGCGGTGATAACGGCAGCTATTGCAGCATTTGAGGGAAAAACTGCAAATGCGGGTGACTTGATTATCCGGAAAATCAGCAGAGCAGCAGGTCAGACAACATCATGGGGAAATGCCGGGACCTCTGAAGCGATTGCCAGCCGAAAATTTTAATGATTAACAATTTTAATTAATCTTATAAAGGAGATAAATGATGAAAAAATATAATATTTCAGTAAATGGGACGACATATGCGGTAGAAGTTGAAGAGGCGGGTGGCGTAGCCACAGCCGCACCAGCATCACATGCAGCAGCACCAGTAGCGGCGGCAGCACCAGTAGCGGCAGCAGCACCAGTAGCGGCAGTAGCGGCAGCAGCACCAGTAGCGGCAGCAGCACCGGCTCCAGCAGCAGCTCCATCAGCAGCTCCATCAGCAGGTGCAACAGTGATTTCTTCCCCAATGCCAGGAACAATATGGGAAGTAGTTGCCACTGCAGGACAGGCTGTTAAAGAAGGGGATGTCCTTCTAATCCTTGAAGCAATGAAAATGGAAAATGAAATCATGGCACCTCATGCAGGTACTGTAGAATCAATTTCAGTTGCAAAAGGCGCAGCGGTCAATACGGGAGATGTTTTGGTTACATTAAAATAAGATCGAATACCAGGTTAAACTGAAATAGCTGTGCTTTCAATGAATGAAGCAGTCTAACGGTTTAGCCTTTTTTATTATAAACTATCACTGAAATTTAAAAGCAGAGCGAAGGAGAAAAACCATGCTACTAGCATTTGATGTGGGGAACACTAACATTGTTCTTGGTGTATTTAAAGATGGAGAATTAATTCAAAACTGGAGACTTGAGACCGATAATAATAAAAGCGCAGATGAATATGGGATGATTGTGAATCAGCTTTTCAATTATGAGGGGTTGGATATGAAAGATATAAAAGATGTTATCATATCTACGGTTGTCCCTTCGGTGCTTTACACATTACAGCATTTATCAATGAAATATTTTAATAAACGGGCAATTGTTATTGGGCCGGGGATAAAAACAGGTCTGACGATTAAATATGATAACCCAAAACAGGTAGGGGCAGATAGAATTGTTAATGCGGTTGCAGGCCTTACGAAATATGAGGGACCTTTGATTATCATTGACTTCGGTACAGCAACTACTTTTTGCGCCATAACCGAAAACGCTGAATATCTTGGTGGAACAATTGCCCCAGGCATAAAAATTTCTTCGGACGCTTTGTTTGAAAAAACAGCAAAACTGCCCAGAGTGGAATTGGAAAGCCCTGGCCAGGTAATTTGCAAAAATACCATAGAAAGTATGCAGTCAGGTTTAGTTTACGGGCATATGGGAATGGTCGATTATATTGTTAAAAAAATGAAAATTGAGCTTCAGAATATTACACCATCAGGTAAAGTACCCAAGGTTATTGCAACAGGAGGCCTGGCAACACTCATCGAAAAAGGCGTAGAATGCATAGACATTGTTGATAAACTGCTTACGCTGGAGGGACTTCAATTAATATATGATAAGAATAGAGGGACCGATAAAAAGTGAGTACTTTAAAAATAGGTGATGCGATTCTTAATAATCCTTTTTTTCTTGCACCTCTGGCAGGGATTACGGATTCTTCCTTTAGAAGAATTTGTAAAGAGCAGGGAGCTGGGTTAGTATACTCAGAAATGGTAAGCGGAAAGGGTTTGTTTTACAGAGATAAGAACACAGAGAAGCTTCTGGAGATTCTTGAGGAGGAAAAACCCGTTGCTTTCCAGATTTTCGGCAGTGAACCGGAGGTAATCAGTTTTACAGCAAAGACCTTGTCTAACAGAGAGAATGTATTACTTGATATTAATATGGGATGCCCGGTGCCAAAGGTGGTAAGAAATGGAGAAGGCTCAGCTCTTCTTAAAAATCCGGATCTGATCTATGATTTGATAAAAGCGGCCGTAGAGGGTTCAAATAAACCGGTGACTGCAAAAATTAGAATAGGATGGGATGAAAGCAGTATAAATGCCATTGAAGTTGCAAAGGCGATAGAGTCTGGGGGCGCATCTGCTGTCGCTGTTCACGGAAGAACAAGGGAACAGTATTACAGCGGCAAGGCAAACTGGGATATTATCAGGCAGGTGAAAGAGAGTGTCAGAATACCCGTTATTGGAAATGGTGACATAACTTGCGGTCAGGATGCCATAAAATTAATGGAGGAAACTGGCTGCGATTTTGTCATGATAGCCAGGGGATCCATGGGGAACCCTTGGATATTTCGGGATGCTTTAGCTTTGTGGTCAGGCTTGGAAAAACCCGAAGAACCTGCACTTGAAGAAAAAATTTCAATTATCCTCAAACATTTAGATTATGTCATTGAAGCGAAGGGTGAATATGTAGCGGTGCGTGAAATGCGAAAGCATGTTGCCTGGTATTTAAAAGGAATCAGAGGATCAGCAGATATAAGAAAAGCCATCAACACAGTGAAAGATACAACTGCCATGAAAGAATTGCTTCAGAAAGTTAAAAACAGGTAGAAAAATGAAAAGAGATTATTTATTTGATAATATGAAGGCGATTCTGGTTTTTTTTGTGGTGCTTGCCCACTACATCAGTACAAGTGCGACTTTTGACGTGAGAACTTTTGGAGGAGTAGTATATATTATTTCCTTTTCTTTTATTATGCAGGGCTTCTTATTTGTGGCTGGCTACTTTTCAAAGAATGTGGATAAATGCCGAAAGACAGCATTTAAAATTTTTTTACTACCCTATTTAGTGCTGATGCCCATCATGTATATCATCAGATACGTTCTTTATGGGAATGCTTCCATTGATATTGCAGTGCCAACCATGGCACTCTGGTATCTTTTGAATATGTTTGTATACAGATTTTTCATTAAAGATCTGGTCAAAATAAAACACATACTGCCAATAAGTATCTTTGTTTCACTGATAGCTGGCATCATTCCTTTTTTAGGAGTAACCCTGGCGTTAGGCAGAATTTTCGGGTTCCTGCCATTTTTCTTACTGGGTTATTATTGCAAAGAAGAGCATTTAAATAAGATACAGCGTATACCTAAAACGGTTGGGGTGCTGACAGGAATCATTCTGATTGCTTTTGCAGTATTTATATCAGATTATAATGCAGTTCCCCTTTCTGCCTGGTACTTTAAAACGGCCTACATTAATATAGGCCTGAATAATTTTGAAGGAACCGGCATCAGAATTATCTTGGCAATTGTGGCAATTTGCTGGATTGGCGTGTTCCTGATATTGATACCAAAAAAGAAAACCTGGCTGGTGACAGTAGGCCAAAATACCTTGTCTGTTTACATTTTGCATATTGTTATTCGTTATATCGTAATGGCGAATGGAATTTTCGACGGACAGGACTGGCTGACTTATCTGATGATTTTAATTGCAGCGATTATTTCTGTCTGGATTTTCTCAAGACCAAAAGCAGCAGAAGCCTACGGAAAGTTTATGGATTTTTTCTACAGGTTACTCATCAGATTTCTTAAAAAGATAAGGATGGTCAAATAATTATTTCTGGCTGATTGAAATTCTGGTTTGCCTTTTGGAAATTTCAGGACTGGTTCCTATGAGCACCCCAAGGAAAACGAGCCCGCATCCGATTAGTTGAATAGGATTGATTTTTTCACCAATAAAAGCAGCGAAAACAAGGCCGAACACAGGTAGCAGGTTAAAGTAAATACCAGATACGGCTGAATCTACCTTTCGGATGCCGTAATTCCAAAGGATAATAGCAATACCCCCTGACGTGACTCCTAAATATAAGATGCTTAGTAATGTTTCCGGAGCAGGAAGGGAGATGCCTGTGAAGATGACTTCTCCAATAAAAAGAGGAAAAGTAAATATTACAGAAGCGCCCAGACAAATCTCGGTAAGCACAAATGAATTTACCCCTGAAGCGGTTTTTTTTGCATAAACAGTGTAAAAAGACCAGGTTAAAACAGACAAAACAACCAGAATTATTCCAATAAGCGTTCCTGAATTGCTTGATAAATCACCTATGGTTGCAACAAATACGCCGATGACAGAAAAGAAAATGCCAAAAATTTTAATCTTTGTAATTTTTTCTGAGAGCATCCAATAACCTAAAAAAATCATAAAAACAGGAAATAACCCATGTATGATTGCAGATATGTTTGCAGAACAGTATTTTAAACCAAAGGTCAGAAGCAGCACGTTCCCTCCATATCCGAATACGCCGTAGACCATGGCATTTTTACTTAAGAGCATTTTCATTTTAAACCCATTTTTAAAAGCAAAGGGATAAAGAAAAAGGAAAGCAACCAGGGCTCTTGAAAAACTAAGGGTAATCGGGTCAATTCCTTGAATGGTCAGTTTTGTGACTATTATAGAAGATGCCCAAACAACAACTGCTAAAATCAATGCGATATAAAATTTAAGATCAGATTTTGAGACCATATAATACTCCTTTTCAAACAAGTTGATTCTATACTATTTTGAGAGTATAAGCAAGATGCTAATGAACCAAACCAATTGACAAAGAAGCAAGTATAATTTATAATATACCGATACGACGATAGGTCGAAAGGAGAAATTATTATGACAGATGAAATTCTACTAACCAAACAGGGGTACGACAAAATAGTATCGGAGCATGAGGAGCTTGTTTCAGTAAAACGTAAAGAAGTTTCTGAAAGAATTAAGGAAGCAATTTCATACGGAGATATTTCTGAAAATTCAGAGTATGACTCTGCAAAAAACGAGCAGGCTGAATTGGAAGAAAGAATACATAAATTAGAAAACATGATGCGTAAAGCAAAGATTATAGATGAAAGCAAGATGAGCAATGATCGTGTCAGCATTGGTCTCAAGGTTAGAGTTAAATTAATGGAGTCCAAGGAAGAGTTTGAATATATCATAGTCGGATCAACTGAGGCGGACCCTTTCGAAGGCAGAATTTCAAATGAATCACCGGTTGGTGACGCACTGTTGGGCAAGAAAAAAGGCGAAAAAGTTGAAATTCAGGTTTTAGAAGGAATAAAGCACTATCAGATTTTAGATATATACAAATAAAGGAGCAGAAATGAGTAAGGTTGAAATAAAAGAGTCGCATGCGGCAGAAGAAGTCGAAGAGTTTTCTGAAGAGAAGTTAAATGAGCAAAGACTGATTAGAAGAGAAAAACTGAAAAAACTTCAGGAAATGGGGAGAAATCCTTTCTTAATGGAGGAATGGAATGTAGACGCCCATAGCGTGAATATTAAAAATAATTATGATGCATTTGAAGGCAAAACTGTCACCTGTGCCGGAAGAATCATGGCAAATAGACACATGGGGAAAGCCTCATTTATTGATATACAAGACAAAATGGGCAGAATCCAATGTTATATCAGACAGGATGTTATTACCCCAGAGGAATATCAGGTTTTTGTAACCTATGATATAGGAGATATTGTTGGTGTTGTAGGAAACGTTTTCACAACGAAGCATGGTGAAGTTTCAATTAAAGTCAGCCAGATTACATTACTGACAAAATCGCTGCAAGTGCTTCCTAATAAATTCCAGGGGTTAAAGGATCAGGATATCAGATATCGTCAAAGATATGTTGACCTTATTATGAATCCTGAGGTTCGAGAGACATTCATCACAAGAGCAAATATTATTAAGGAAATAAGAAGGTATTTAGAGGAAGAAAAGGGTTTTCTGGAAGTTGATACACCTATATTGACAACAATTGCCGGGGGAGCGAATGCAAGACCTTTTGAAACGCACCACAATACCCTGGATATTGACATGAAGCTTCGAATCTCAAATGAACTTTATTTAAAGAGGCTGATTGTCGGCGGACTTGATAGAGTTTATGAGATGGGAAAAATGTTCCGAAATGAAGGAATGGATAGAAACCATAATCCAGAATTTACATCCATGGAGCTTTATCAGGCATATGGTAATATGGAAGATATGATAGATATCACTGAAAATGTCATTGCAGCAGCGGCTATGAAGGTAAATGGCACCACTGTTATTGAGTATCAGGGAAAACAGTTTGACGTGAAACCGCCATGGGCAAGAATAACGATGCAGGATGCAGTTAAAAAGTGGGTTGGCGTAGACTTTGATGAAGTTCAAACAGATGAGCAGGCAAGAGAAGTTGCTAAAAAATATAAACTGGATCATGCAGATACCATCTCAAGAGGTCTGGTTATCGCAGCTTTGTTTGAAGAGTATTGTGAAAAGCACCTGGAAGGACCAATATTTGTTATTGGACATCCTGTGGAAATATCGCCGCTTTCAAAGAGAGACCCGATTGATCCGAGAATCACAAGAAGATTTGAAGCTTACATTAATTGCTGGGAAGTGGCAAATGCTTTCTCAGAGTTAAATGATCCAATAGATCAGCATCAAAGGTTTAAAGAACAGCAGGCTCAATTGGATGACGGTAGTGACGAAGAAGCTCACCCGATGGATGAAGATTTTGTAAATGCTTTAGAGGTCGGACTGCCTCCTACAGGAGGTCTGGGAATAGGGATTGACAGAGTTATCATTCTGATAACAAACTCCCCTTCCATCAGAGATATTATTCTATTCCCAACCATGAAACCATTATAAAAATACCAAGAAAGTTTGCTTCGGCAAACTTTTCTTTAGGAAAAGGAGAGAAACAGGATGAAGGACATTCAGCTTAGGCAACTATTCAGAAATACTGAAAACTATGCAGATCAGGAAGTGATAATCAGAGGATGGATCAGGACCAACAGAAGTTCAAACAAATTTGGATTTGTTGAGATAAATGACGGGTCATTTTTTAAATCAGTCCAGGTCGTATATGAAGAAGAAATTATTGCCAACTTTGAAGAAATATCAAAAGCGCCGATAGCGGCTGCCTTGATGGTAAAAGGAAAGCTTTTAATGACGCCAGGAGCAAAACAGCCTTTTGAAATAAAGGCGTTAGAAGTCGTTGTTGAGGCGGATTCCGATTCTGATTATCCCCTTCAAAAGAAGAGACACAGTTTGGAGTTCCTTAGAGAAATTGCACATTTGAGACCTAGAAGCAATACTTTTTCAGCCGTCTTCAGAGTGAGATCTTTGGTCGCTTACGCGATTCATCAGTTTTTTCAGGAGAACAATTTTGTCTATGTGCACACACCGATCATTACCGGAAGCGACGCTGAGGGTGCAGGAGAAATGTTCAGAGTGACAACTCTGGATATTAATAACCCGCCAAAGGATGAAAAGGGAAATATAAACTACAGTGAAGACTTTTTCGGAAAAGATACAAGTCTGACAGTAAGCGGACAGCTTGAGGCCGAAACCTTTGCCATGGCTTTCAGGAATGTGTATACCTTTGGACCTACATTCAGAGCCGAAAATTCCAATACTGCAAGACACGCATCTGAATTCTGGATGATAGAGCCAGAGGTTGCCTTCGCTGACCTGCAGGACAATATGGAGCTGGCAGAGGCTATGATTAAGTACATTATTAACTTTGTACTTGAAAAAGCACCTGAAGAAATGGAATTCTTCAACAGATTTGTAGAGAAAGGCCTGACTGAAAAATTAAATGCCATTGTGAACAGCGATTTCGCCAGAATTACTTACACAGAAGCTGTTGAAATGCTTTTACAGTCAGAAAAAGAATTCCAGTTTCCTGTGAAGTGGGGGATTGACCTTCAAACCGAACATGAGCGTTACATTACTGAAGAAATTTTCAAAAAACCTGTATTTGTAACAGATTATCCAAAGGATATTAAAGCATTCTATATGAGAATGAATGACGATAATAAGACCGTAGCAGCCATGGATCTTTTAGTCCCCGGCGTGGGAGAGATTATTGGCGGAAGCCAGAGAGAAGAGCGTATTGATCTTCTTAAAGGACGTATGGCTGAAATGGGACTTGATGAGAAGGATTACTGGTGGTATCTGGACATTCGAAAATATGGCGGCGTGAAACATGCCGGTTACGGTTTGGGATTTGAAAGAATCATCATGTACATTACGGGAATGAGCAACATCAGAGACGTGCAACCGTTCCCAAGAACACCAAAAACAGCGGAGTTTTAAATGAACACTTTTATTACAGCAGTAAAGGATGGTACCATAAAAGGCCTTAAGACAGGATTAATGCTACTTAAAATTATGCTTCCCGTCTATTTCGTCGTAGTTCTAATAAAATACTCCCCAATCATGCCATGGCTTCAGAATTTTTTTGAACCAAGCATGGGATTGTTCAGGTTGCCGGGAAATGCAATCGTACCGATTATCACAGGAGTGTTTACGGATGAATATGGTGTCATTGCTGCGATGAGGTCTTTTGATTTCAGCATGGCTCAAATCACGACAATAGCAATGATAACTTTAACCGTTCACTCTCTGCCCGTGGAATCGGCAATTTCAAAAAAAATTGGGTTACCGCCAGTGAAAATTGCGTTATTTCGAATTGCTTTGGCAATATTTATAGGGCTGTTAGTTGGCTGGCTGGGAGGGATTTTTAAATGAGTGCAACATTTGATGTTATCATAAATGAAATGGTTAATGGCGCAATTACGACGATATTTAATCTTCTCAAAGTTTTGATTCCTCTAATGATTATAGTAGAAATACTGATGGTTTATAAAATCATAGAAAAAGTCGCAACAAAACTGGAGGGTTTTGGTAAGATAATGGGTATGAGCAAAAATGCGGTATTTCCATTGCTTGTTGCAGTATTCATGGGTGTTACCTATGGAGCGGGGACTATTATAGAAATCAATAAAAGAACGCCCCTTTCAAGAAAAGACATGGCACTGGTTGCAGTATTCATGTACTTATGTCACGGCATCATTGAAACTGGATTTTTGTTTTATGTGGCGGGAGCAAATGTTTTAGTTGTAACCCTTGGAAGATTGATTTTTGCTTTGGTTGTAACAATGATTGCAGCCAGGATTCCATATTTTAAGAATATGGAGAACTGAAACTGGATAAAAGGTGAATGAAAAATGTTTAAGAATAATGAAAATAAAGTCAAGTGGAGCAAGAAGAAAAAAGTCGTTGTGATATGAATAGAACGACAAAAACAAACAAGTTGCAGTAAGCCCTTGGCGGGCTTGCCATATAAAGAAAAAACCAATCCGATTCCAGGTTGACTGGAACTGTATTGGTTTTTTTTAACCTGTATTGTGGCCAATTAGTATTTGATATTTGAGTTTAACAATGTTATACTTCACTTAACTCAATAAAAAAATAGGAGGTCTAAATATGAAGGGCTATAAAAGCGACACTATCAGAAACGTTGCACTAGTTGGACATGGAGGGTGTGGAAAAACTACATTCTTGGAGGCTGCACTACTTGCAACAGGCGTTATTAACAGGCTAGGAAAGGTTGAAGACGGAAACACAGTATCTGACTATGACAAGATGGAAATAGAAAAAGGATACTCAATCAGTACTTCGATAGTGCCAGTTGAATATAACAAGGTAAAGATTAATTTTATTGACACGCCGGGTTTTTTTGACTTCGTAGGCGAAGTTAATTCTGCTATGAGAGCTGTTGAAGCTGCCATTATCCTGGTTGATGCATCTGCGGGAATCCAGGTAGGAACTGAAAAGGCGTGGAACACATGTAACGAATTTGACATCCCCAGATTTTTTCTTTTAAGTAAAACTGACAAAGAAAATGTTGATACTGGAAAAGTTGTGGAACAGTTAAAAGAGAAATTTGGTGTTTCAGTAGTCACTTTTGATGACAAAGCTTCATTAAATGAAGCTATCGCAGAAACATCTGAAGAACTTCTGGAAAAGTTTTTTACAGGAGAGCCATTTACAGAAGAGGAATTCAAGGCAGGACTGCATAATGGTATTAAATCTGGAGATATCGCACCAATTTTACAAAGTTCATCCATAAAAGGGACAGGTATTAAAGAAGTTATGGATGCAATAATAAAGTACATTCCTACTGCTACTGAACACAAAGATTATGTAGGAATAGATATGAATGACAATGAAATTATCAGAAAAGTAGATTCTACGGCACCAGCCTCTGGATTTGTCTTTAAAACGATTGCAGATCCATTTCTTGGGAAAATCTCTCTAGTGAAGGTGATTTCAGGTAAATTTAAACCTGGGCAGGAGATATATAACACTAAATCAGGCAAAATGGAAAAACTGGGAGCCATGTTTTTCTTGAGAGGCAAAACCCAGGGAGAATCAGCAGAAGTGGAAGCGGGAGATATCGTTGCTGTTGCAAAACTTCAGTTTACGCATACCGGAGATACACTTTGCGACAAGGCGAATCAGATAACATATCCACCAATTAAATTTCCGGAACCTTCCCTATATCTGGCAGTAGAACCAAAGGTGAAGGGGGAAGACGAGAAAATAAGCACGGGGCTTCACAGGCTGATGGAGGAAGACCCTTCATTCAGGCTCGAAAGGAACAATGAAACGCATCAAACTCTGTTAGGCGGACAGGGAGAAATTCAAATTGGAATAATCAAGGCAAAACTGAAAGAAAAATTCTCCACAGAAGTCGTTGCTGTTGAACGAAAAATTGCATTCAGAGAAACGATTAAAGGTTCTTCGGATGTTCAAGGGAAACACAAAAAGCAATCTGGGGGAGCTGGTCAATACGGGGATGTGCATATTAAGTTTTCTCCTTCAGCAGAAGAATTTGAATTCGAGGAAAAACTTTTTGGCGGTTCAATACCAAAGAATTACGTACCTGCTGTTGAAAAAGGACTGAGAGAATGTACAGAGAAGGGCCCGCTTGCAGGACGCAAGGTTGTAGGCGTGAAGGCGGTTTTGTATGATGGTTCATACCATGATGTGGATTCAAATGAAATGGCTTTTAAAATCGCAGCATCTCTTGCATTTAAAAAGGGTATTGTGGAAGCGAAACCTTGTTTGCTGGAGCCAATCATGCATATAGAAATATTTGTCCCTGATGACTACATGGGTGATGTTATGGGGGATATGAACAAGAGAAGAGGGAAAATACTCGGTATGGAACCTCAGACCGGTGGCATACAAAAGGTAATGGCAGAAGCCCCTCAGGCGGAGCTGTTTGATTATGCAATCACACTTCGTTCTATGACCCAGGCCAGAGGAAATTTCACGATGGAATTTAACCGTTATGAGGAATTACCGGTTCATCAGGCGGAAAAAATTATAGCGAAGTATAGAGCAGAAGAGGAAGCAGGACATTAAGTAAAATTATTTAGTAAATGGTTACTTAATAACCAGTTGCATTTTAAATACGGGGGTGGATAGAAATATCCGCTTTCGTTTTTTTTTATGATAGACAAAAGGAAAAGCTTTTGTTATATTATACATAAGAACAAATGTTTGCATTACGATTAGTTAAGGGGGTAGGCATATGGCAAAGAAGGCAAAAACTGTTTTTGTATGTCAGGATTGTGGTTTTGAAAGTGCCAAATGGATGGGACAATGTATTTGTGGGGCATGGAATACGATGATAGAGGAAAAAATTGTTGAAATAAATGAGGATGATTCCAGAAGAAGGGTGGATCCATACAGGGAGCTGAAGGCTGTCAGTCTGTCACAGGTCAAATCCGGCCAGTTTTCCAGAATTGATACAGGTATTGGAGAATTCAACAGAGTTCTTGGGGGTGGTCTGGTAAAAGGGTCTCTTGTACTTATTTCTGGGGAACCAGGGATAGGAAAATCCACATTGATTATTCAAGCGGCCGCAAAAATAGCGGATCAAAATAAAAAGGTCCTGTATGTTACCGGGGAGGAGTCGGAGGAGCAGATTAAAATCAGAACGGACAGGGTTTGTTCAGGAAACCTGGACAATTTGTTTTTGCTTGCTGAAACAAACATTGAAAACATTATTCATGTTCAGGAACAAATGAAACCGGATTTTATGATAATTGACTCTATTCAAACTATGTACTCAGATGAAATAGAATCTGCCCCGGGAAGCGTATCACAGGTAAGAGCCTGTGGAAATCATTTAATGAAGGTTGGAAAAACAAAAAATATCCCAATATTCATCGTTGCTCATGTTACTAAAAATGGTGAACTGGCGGGACCGAAAATCATTGAACATTTAGTAGACTGTGTTTTAAGTTTTACAGGTGAACGAAATCAGGAACTCAGAATTCTGAGATCAATGAAAAACAGATTTGGCACAACCAGTGAAATTGGCGCTTTTGAAATGGAGGAGGCTGGATTGCTGGAAATAGACAATCTCTCACGAAGCTTTTTAGAAGGCATGGAAGAAGGCGTTGAAGGGGCGGTGGCTACGGCGGTATACGAGGGAACCAGACCTTTACTGCTTGAAGTACAGGCATTGACTACCCCGACAAATATTGGTTTTGCTAGAAGAACGGCGGTGGGAGTAGAACTTTCACGATTAAACATGATATTGGCTGTGCTTGAGAGAAAAGCAGGAACATCATTTATCAATACAGATGTATATGTGAATATTGTGGGTGGTTTAAAACCAGAGGGAACTTCAATTGATTTGGC